>OKWR01000042.1_pt1 | contig 180484 bp, 203 predicted proteins | sample 1607101 | NCBI WGS metagenome assembly OKWR01 (sample SAMN04414076, study PRJEB24778) | human gut metagenome | material: faecal | host: Homo sapiens
TCTGGCAGTTCCATCATTTTCAAATAAAAGCCGGCCGCCGACAGTGGCAAAGGCATAAGACACGCCGTCGTTCGAATAACAGTAGCCGACACCGGAGCGGGCACCGTTATTGCTTAGTATATCTGCCAAATAAAAATATGGAACATATCTATATTGATTAAAATCCTTAAAATTAATCTCAAATTTCATAAATTTATTCCATGCTCTAGCAATTGTTCTTAATTTAATGAAAGCATCAACACACTCATCTCCAGTTTCTGGAGCGGCTTCTTCATTTAAATACTTAAGAGCTGCAGAATAGGACTTAATATCATAAACATTCTCAAACTTGTCAGGAATGTCTGAAAGATATTCATTCAACAGATTTCTATACTCTGTTACTTCTATTTTTCTTATCAAAGTAAGTTTTTCAGATCCATAAGAACCAGATGCTGAGAACTTTCCAATGTAATATTTAGTCCCTTTTGGGATAACACATTCATATAAAACTGTACTTCTTTCACTATATAAAAGTGCTCCAAGAATAGCTGAAAATGAATGAATTACTCCTCCATTAATCTCCCACTCCTCATTACATTTTACAATATCAAGTCTCCCTCTGGCTACTAACTCTTTTGTTGGATCCACCTCAAATTCTTGATATTTAGTAACAAGTTTTTCATTTTTTATTCTAAATAACTTATAGCAAGTAATGTCACTTTCGGCTATATGATGATTTTTATCTAATACTGTTAAACACATGGTATTTCTTCTTTATAAATTTGTACTATTAAACAATTTAATTATCTAAATCTACTTCTCCAGCATGTTGTGCTAACATATCAGCTAGATTATTTAATTTAGAATCTTCATGACCTTTAACCCATTCCAATTCTATATTATAATCAGGTAATAATTCAGCAACTTTCTTCCACAAATCTGGATTTTTCTTATCCTTGAAATCTTCTTTTATCCATTTATCCAACCATCCTTTAGTTAGAGGATTTAAGACATATTCTGAATCAGATATTATTTTTACTTTAGATCCCTTTGGAATGTTTTCCAATGCGGAAATAAATCCAGATAATTCCATTCTGTTGTTGGTGGTATTTTTAACTCCTTTGAAGATAGTTTTTATTACTTCCTCATTGTTGTTGCATATTACTACACTATATCCTCCCTGTTTTCTAGATGATTTATAAGATCCATCTGTATAAATTACATAGTCATACATCTACTCTCTTAATAAATTTAATACAAATACTTCCATAACTAGGAACTCCAAAGGCCAACCCTGTATAATAAAAAGTTTCCTTAGGTATAATGCATTCATAGACTTCATATTTGTGCCCATAATGTAAAGCAGATAATGATTCAACAGCCACATCCTCTAAGTAAGCAAAAGTATGAATAACTCCTTGACCTATAAACTCCCTTGATAGATCTGAGCCAAACTCTTTTTTAATTTCTCCTTTACTTGTTAAAATTTTACTTTCTATATCAACTGGAAATCTTCTGTAAGGAGTAAAAAGTCTGTCCTCTATTCTTTCAAGAATTTTATAACATATTATATCCTCTGGTGCTTGTTGCATTTCAGAGTCAACTTCTATTACAAGACACATTTTTTATTAATTTTATTTGTTTACTACCATAACTTCTATAATCATCAAACAATCCTTCACAATACAATGTTCCTTTAGGAATTATACATTCATAGATAACACTATTTGCAAAATTACAATCATGTAATAAAGCTGCTAAATGTGCAGTTGGTAAATTAGCAAAAGAATGAATTACTCCTTCTTCTAGATAATAACCTTTTCTTGAACGTTTAATGTTAGGAAGACCTTTAGCTTTTAAGTATTCTCCTTCTACTGGAAATCCTCTATAGGCTGTGTAAAGACTATTAGGAGGAATTCTTAATAATAACTTATAACAAGTTATATCTTCCTTGGCTACCTTAAACAGAGTGGAATTCTTTTTATATTCTAATAATCTTAAACACATTTTTCTATAAATTTAACTTTCTTTGAAGCATAAGAAGAAGATGATTTTATATCTGAAAAGACTCCTTTATAGAATTTTGTTCCTTCAGGAATGACACATTTCCAAATTTCTAACCCTGAATAGTTTACTTCATTCATAGTCATTATAGCTTTGAAGGTGCATAAAGCCAAAATGGTGTCCTCTAAATTCTCAAACGTGTGAATGAATCCTACAGAAATTTCTCCTAATGCTTGTTCTAAATAATCTTCACTTCCTTTTGCTTCAAAATCCTTAGTAATATCTACTAAAACTTCTCGAAGAGGTGTAAATCTTACTATTTCTCCAGAATCAGATGAGATTGTTGCTAGTATTTTATAACAAGGCTATATCTTCCTCTGCTGTTTTTCTTAAATCTCCTTTTTTAATTTCCAAACACATTTTATAATCTTAACTTTTTTGGTTCCAAAACAAACAGTACCTCCAGGGTACATATGAGTTCCTTCATAATAATAACTTCCTTTAGTAATAATGCATTTAAATAATTTCAAACGATGAGGTTCCAACTCAGAGTACATAAGAGCTCCTATCAAATAACTCTCAGCATCAGAATATTTAGGAAAACATTCTAATATTCCTTTAATATTAAATACTCCCTTTAGGAATCTTACTGGAATGAGCTCTACATCATCTTTAATATTAACTATCCCATCTCCTTGTATGATCTCTTCTGGATAAATAGTTTTCTTATCATAGAAGATATTATAACACACAATATCATGATTGGCTTTAATACTATGTCTAGAAGTTAAATACATCTATAAAATTTTTAATGATTCATTATACTTCTTAGTCTCTTCCCAAGTCGGAAGTGTCATGTCTAGTTTCTCATTAAGATATTTAATGTTTTCATCATTTAAATATGGCAATCCTACTAAAATTCCTAATATCAACCTATTGTCATCTTTAGATAAATCCTCAACCTTAAGATCTCCATATTTAAACATTGATGATAAAGCTCTCCTTATTCTATACCTATATTGAATAAACTCAGCTTGGTTGAGAGGAATTTTGGTCAATATCACTGCTTTTCTTCTCTTGTCCATCTATGAATTCATTTAATAAATCTCTTAATTCAATTGCTTTATCTTTATGAAGAATAACTTCATCAAATTGTGATCCAAATCTATTCTCCATTTTAAATAAATATTTAAATGCTATACTTAGTCTGCGAAAGAATCCATAAGTTCTTTTAAGATAAGGAGCTAGAAATAATTCATCATCTCCTTTATAGAACATTACACTGAACATATGATCTAATGATCCACATTCACATACAAACATCTTTTGAATTACCTTATTATTTTCGGACATTTTATTTCCCTTTTGAATATGATACAATCGGAAGCATACTCTTGATCATCAATACTTACAAAATATTCAGTACCCTTTGGAATTATGCATTCAAACACTCTCTGTCGAACAAAATCTGGCCCAGTTACCCCAATTGTATTCAGATCTGTGTAAGTATGAATAAAGCCTCCTCCTACACAATAAAGTTTTGTTGGATGAATAGATGCATAATAATCTCTGATAATTTCTTTCATCCCCTCTGCTTTAAATAATCCTTTGGGTTTAACCTTTTTATTATACCAAGGAGTTATATAGGCCTTCCCAAAAAGTGATTTCAAGATAGAAGCTTTTATTAATACTTTATAGCACACTATATCTTCTTGTGCTATTTTAGGAATATTAGTATTAGATGTCAAACACATTATTCCATTGAATTAAATTTTTTACTAAACTCTTTTACAATTCCAACCATCTCTTCAGTTAAATAACCTAAAAGATAAGTAAGATTTTGAACGCTAAACCCAGTTTCAGCTAAAGCTCCAGTCATAGCTCCAATAGTATCAGTATCTCCACCTAATCTAATAGCACTTTTGATACAGTTAAGAACTACATCACCTCCCATGCTTCCACCATGTATATAAGATGAATATGCTTGTTTAACAGATTTAATACTACAATCAAATCCAGTAGGATTATTTAGATAAAATTCATAATTATTTGTCATTCCTTGTACTGGAATATGGTGAAGTAATCTATATAAATATCCTACATACTCAATTGCGGCTAGAAAACTTTCTGGGCAATTATGAGTATATTGACAAGATAAAATAGCTAATCTTTTACAATCCTCCTCAGTTCCAGGAAAATATGCTATAGGACTAATTCTCATTAAACATCCATTTCCCCATGAATGATTAATTGCCTTACAATCTCCCTCATGTAGCCATTTGAAGAAATTTTTACCCCATATAGATTCGCCTATAAATTTTCTTCCCCATTTCATGTAATATTTTTCAAATTCCTCAGAATCATCAAGCATACATTCCATAGTTGCGATAGTTAATATAGAATCATCTGTAAAATCTTGTTCATCAGTAAGATCTACATCTGGATTATATATTGCATTTCTCTCATAAGGAGATCCCAGAATATCACCTGCAATTGCTCCAATAACTAATTCACCTTTCATTCTTTATCCATTATTTGAAATTTATTATTCTTAAATATATAATTCTTACCTCCTAATACAGCAATTATAAAACTCATAACATGACCTATTATAAAACCAAGGGAGATGCTATATATTATTGAGGATATTGTAAGAGTTATATTTGCATCTCTAAAATTAATTGGAGACTTATACCCTACAACATCCACCATTACACATACTACAATTAATGTTAGTATAATACAAATTACAGTTTTAAATATTTTCATTATTCAATATTTTATTTATAGCCAGCCCTAGTATTTCACATGCTTGTCCCAATCCAGCTTTATCATCAAGGAATATATCATAAAATACTTTACCATCTAATCCTTTATAATCTTCATAAGCATGTTCGTTAACATAATCTGGCTCAATTCCTAAATTCTTACATGTCTCAATTGCTCTTCTAAGATTCCTCCCATCTCCTCTATTACTAGATCTACAAGTATATAAAATTAATTTACAATTAATATACTCTTTACATAATGATAATAATCTTAAAGGAAGTTGGCATTCATAATCAGGCTCAGAAGATATTAAAGTATCATCAAAGTCAAAGGCTATGATTAAATATCCTCTTTCCTTATAAGTTTTTAATAACTTCTCTACACAAACATCTGTATAACAATATTTATCAAAATTTATTCTCCCCATCCTTCAAACTTTTTAGTTACCTGATGATTATTTACTAATAAAAATCTTCTGAGAGATTCATAAAATTCTTCTTCATCCACACAATACTGGTTTATATCCTTATCCCCAATATCATACTTTATTATAGAAGTTTCAAAGAAATTCTCATGCATGGAAAAATCTTTAGAATAGTCATTATATCCTAATTCTAACACCTTAAAAGAGCTTCCAATTTTAGCAAAGACCCTATTTCCATTCTTGTATCTTAATATTAAATATTTAGATACAAATTCTGGATATTTAAGTTCATCTAACTTTGAATTAACCTCTTTAAGTTCTTCAGAAATTTCTTTTATTTCCTTTTGTAATTTATTTAACTTCTCTGTAAGATCTCTTTTAAAATTTTCTAAATACTCTCTCCTCTCAGGATTATCAGTTTTTTGAGAAATCCCAGAAATTGATTCTTCTTTCATCTATTCTAAATTTATTTAATTCACATTCCCTTACTTCTTTATCCAATTCTAAGACAACCTTATCACAGAATGTTTGATACTCCTCATCATCAGGAAGGATATAAGAATCATCTACAGTAGGTAATTCCTCTATAAATAATCCATTTACATTCCTCCTAGACTTATTTAACATTTTGCTGATATTATTTATATCAACTTTAAGAGGATCTAATACATCTCTCTTGTACTCTCTATAATCCTTGCAACTTAAATACTTATCCATATAAAAAGAATAAAACCCTAGCTAATGGTAATCCATCAACAAGGGTCAGTTATCTAATACTTTCTTAAATTCATTTAACATAGAGTGATCTTTATCAATTACTCCATCGTAATAAATATATCCATTATATCCTAACCCTATCTTATTTATTACATCCTTCTTCTCTACGTTATAATAATACTCATGCTCTTGATTTTTTCTAATTATATATATAGTATATTTATTATTTAACAATTTATATACATAAACTATATCATGTAAAATAGATTGCAGTTTCCTCAGTGTAACATGTTTAGAACTTTCTAAATACATCCAACCTTGAATATCTTTCTCAGAAGGTTGATATAGCACTCTATAACGATAACTAGGATTAAATAAATCTTGAGCATATTGATCTCCTTTTCTTAATCTCCCATAAATAGTGATTAATTTAGAATGTACTTTATCCTTAACTAATTTCTTTGTATATGGGAGTTTCATGTTAATCTTCAAAAATTGCTGCAGCAATTAATGTCACAACTATACCAATTATAACTACCATAACATACCAGTTAATAAAAGTACTCCAATTATGAGAGTGAAGATACTTGTAATCACTTTCTCTGTTGTATTACTTTTGTTCATAATTATCTAATTTAAATTTGTACTAAATGAGGATTCGAACCTCTTTTAACCAATTATTTAGTAAGAAATTTTTCTGTTAAAGGGTATTCTCCATTTAAAGAAACTTCTTTAGTATCTACAAATGTTGGATCTTCATCCATATAACTTTCTGGATAATAATCTAAAGAAAGACCTACATTTACATGCTTTTCATTATTATCTAGCTCTATAAATTGTAGTTCTTTAAATCTTAATCCATATATTTCTTTAAGAATTCTCATTGCTGCTTTAGCTGGAGTTTCATCTGGAAGTAATTCTCCCTTAGGAACACAAGTTGAATATTGTCTAAACAATAAAGAATTCTTAGCCTTTACAAAAACTAATACTTGTTTCATTTACATTTAAATAAAAAGAGGAGTTAGTTTCCTAACTCCTCTAAAGATTTACTTTACCTCTTCGAAAGCAGAAGATTTAACATCTCCCTCCCCATTCTCACTCTCATTCTTCTTATCTAAAGCACTCTCTAATGCTTTCACAGCTTTTCCAATTACTGGCATTTCAGATAACACACTAGTTGCAGGCGCAACTGTATTAACAATATCCTTCATGAACTTTCCAGCACCTTTACCATCACCAGTATCAAAGATATTGATATTTCCAAGATTCATCTTCTCGAATGCTTTAACCTGCTCACCAGCAATTTCCTTATATTGAGTAACCATCTTGTAATGAATTGCTAAGGTTTCATTTCCTTTAGCTGCTTCCATAGTTGCTTTAAATCCCTCAGCCTCAGCCAATGCAGACTTTCTCTTACCCTCAGCCTCAGCTTCAAGTTTAGCCTGAATACCTGCTGCTTCTGCTTCTTGTTTTAATCTAATTGCAGCTGCTTCTGCCTCTGCTTTGAGTTTAATAGCCTCAGCTTCAGCTTTAGCTTTACCAGTTACTTCATTCTGATAAGCTTCCGCATTAAGACGAGCTTTCTCCTTCTCAATTTCTGCAGGAACAATCTTTTCAGCTTTTAACTGAGTTTCAACTTTTTGCGCTCTAGCTTCCTCTACAGCTTTTTGTTGGAGTTCTTGTCTTTCTTTAACCTTAGCATCTGCAATTACTTGAGCCTCTCTGGCTTTTCTCTCTGCTTCTGCTTCAGTTACTTTCAATTCTCCTTCAGAGGTTGCAACAGCTTTCATTGCTTCATTCTTCCCAACCATTGCATTCTTCTCAGCTTCTGCTTTTCTAATTTCCATTTCAGAGTTAGATTGTGCAATCTTAATTTCCTTAGAGTTATCGAACTCTACTTGTTTAGATTCCCTTTCTGCATCTGATTTAGCAATTTCTACAGCTGCATTATTCTTAGATTGTACAATACTTGCACTTTCTTGAGCTTTGGTTTCAGCTACAGTGGTCTCCCTGATCCTATCAGCCTCTGCTACCTGAGTAGCTTTCTCCTTCTCAATCTCTGCTAGAGCACTTACTCTATTCTTCTCAGTTTCTGCAACCTTAATAGCTTCTTCTTTCTTGGTTTCTGCTAAAATACTAATTCTATTCTTTTCAGTTTCTGCTACTTGGGTTGCTTTATCCTTTTCAATCTCAGCGCTCTTAGTTGCTCCTTGTTTATCTTCCTCTGCAGTTTCTACTTTAGCTTGATTAACTGCTTTAGCTGCTTCCTTCTTACCAATATTTGCAATATATCCAGCTTCATCTTGAATATCCACAATGTTAATATTGATAAGTTTCAATCCTAGTTTATTTAACTCACTAGCAATACTTTGCTCACAGTTAGTTCTAAAAGCATCTCTGTCAGCATTTAACTGTTCAATAGAAGATTTAGAAATAATTTCCCTAAATTGGCCATAGATAATTTCTCTAGTCATTTCTATAATAGTGTCCTCAGTCAATCCAGCTAATCTACTTACTGCATTTTGAACAAATGGTTCCTCAGAATTTACAGCAACTGTAGCTGTAATAGGCACAGTTACTCTAATATACTGACTTGATAATGCATCAGCAATAGTACATTTAAATTGAATTGGAATTAAGGACATTGTAGTATAACCTTGGAAGTAAGGCCAAACAAATGTAGATCCTCCATGAATAACCTTAGAAGGTTTCTTGTTACCTTCTTTATCCTTAGAAGATTTACCATAAATTATTAAGATTTTATCAGGAGGACACTTCCTATATCTTGATAAAACCGCAATGATAGTAATAATAATTACTACAACTAAAATTCCTGCTACAATTAATAGCGAACTTAAATCTAATCCTTCCATTTTTAACTAATTAAAATTATATAACTATTCAATAAATAAAAACTCATCATTACAATCTGTGATAAATACTATATCTCCTACCTCATAAGGTATATTAGATTGAGAAAATACAGTCTTTTCTGTTACTAAACCATTAACAACTATACTCACCATATACCCATTCTCATTAGGTAGTTTACAGTATATAGTGCAGGATCTTCCTACTAGATCTGATAAAGTTTCTCTAGTTGGTTCAGATTTTAATTTATTAATACCTTTATATACATGATATAGTACTATTACAAATAATATTCCAACTCCTATAGCAACAGCTACAGTTAGAGCCTTAATCTCTTTCAATAATACTAAAGTCCAACAGAATCCTAATAAGAAATGCAATACTCCTTTAAAGGATATTAAGTCTCCTACTGTAGAACCTGTACTATCTATATCAGTGTCAAAGCTAGAATCTAAGTCAACATCCATGTCTACTCCCATACCTAATATAGATACTAAGAATTGGATTACAAATATCGCAGAAACTACTATAGCTAATGTCAATATAATATCTATCATTTTATAAATTCTAATAAATAATTAATAACTCCAAAGTCTGGATTTAAAAATCCTGTTATAGTATTTTTAATAGTGACCATAGTAAATACTACTAGTACTGCCAACATCACTCCTCCTAATACATGTGCAAATACCCATGTTTCTGAGTCTTTATTATAATACCAATCAATGGCTTTTCCCTTCTCATCCTTCTTTGTTACTACTTTTATAGTAGATTTAAGATAACGAAATATAAGTAAAGTTAGAAGAACACCACATACAATCACACAAAGATTGATAATACTATTAACAGCCTGTTGAGCTTTAACAATTTCATAAACATTCTCAGCTCCTACTTTAAGGGCTTGAGAGACACCTACTATAGCCTGTTTTACATCATTATATATTTTCTCTGATAATATATTTGTAGAATCCTTAGATACTACTTCCTGAGAAAAACCTGATAGTGATATAAATATGATACTAATAATTAAAATAAATCTTTTCATAAATCATTCGGAAAATAAATTATCAAACTCTACTTTACTATAGTTAAGCATATTAGCAACCTTCTCAGCATGTTCAAGTGTATCTATATACAAAGCTAAGATTCCCTTATTCTTTTCACTGCTTACTACCCATTTGTTTTCATTGTAAGAGTATACTACTCTTATATTTGATACATAATCTTTCTTAGTCACCAACCAATTCCTAAAACTAAGATATGCTCTTAATCTTAAATACAAAAGAAGTTCTTCTTCAAAACGTTCACAATCTTCTCTTCTGTCAAACCTGTTTCCAGACCAAATTCTCTCTTCTTTATCCTCTTTGTAACCAAGGACATCAGAACTAAACCTACTAAATACTCTCAAAAATTCCCTGAACTTTTCTTTAAATTCAGCACAATTATGGAATGTAGATATTCTGCCATCCTCGCAATAGGGATTTTTACATGCGTAATCATTCATAACTATATTCTATCTATTATTTATAAAATTCAACATCAAATAAATTTAAAAATATTTAACTAAATTACTCATAATTTCATTATATATACACCTTATGAAATTTTTATTATTTTCAATATACAGTTCCAGAATGAGATTCTAAAAATTACATCATTTTGGGTATAAAATAGGCTCATATTTTGAAGTTAAGTATAAAAATAAAAATGGGGTATTTAAAGATGAAATCAATCTTCAAATACCCCAAACTGCACCAAAAAATCGAAAACCTGTTCTTTCTTGATTTTCGTACACCTAGTGAGATTCGAACTCACACTGGATAGAGCCTAAATCTATTGCCTCTGCCAATTGGGCTACAGGTGCTTAAAATCTTAATAATATAGGTTGAGTGCTTCTTAATTAAATTATTTCTAATTAGATAAAAAAGCATCACCTATACTATTAAGCTGCCATTATTGTTTAACTAAATTTTGTATCGGGTAGGGGATTTGAACCCCTGTGAACAGATCGAAAATCTGTAATCCTGACCCCTAGATGAACCCGACTTATATAAATACTACACTAACATTTCTTTAAACCTCTCAAAATCTTTAATAATATTTCCTACTATTTCTATATTAGGAAACATACCTCTTCTGAGCTGTTCTATACATTTTCCATAAGGTTTATCAGTTAAAATATCTCCCTCATACCAAATTCCACTAAATAAATAATATCCAGTATGATCAGCGATATTTCTTCTAAATTTCTCTCTATTATCCATATTACATTTAGAATGATGTATTGCAACCCAATATCTTGAATTATTTTCATTCTTAAATTGGATAATATCTCCGTCATTTATCTCAATATTACTTTCCATATTTATTATAGAGAAATTATTTCTGATTCACCAAATAATTCTGTTAAATAGGATAAGTATAACCCTAATTTATACTTCTCTTCTGTTTCTATTGTAACTAAATGAATCTGATTCATTTTAGTTATTACTTTAAATCTCTTTTCCATTGCATTATTTATTATTTGAGGAAGGTGAGAGGTTCGAACTCTCACAGCATTTTACTGCTCTAACACGTTAGCAATGTGTCCTCTTAACCAATTTGAGTAACCTTCCATAAAATTAAACATTAGGTGTTATATGGGACTTGAACCCATGATCTCTGGAACCACAACCCAGCGCTTTAACCAACTAAGCTAATAACACAGTAGAGGATATAGGATTCGAACCTATGACTTTCACTGTGTAAAAGTGACACTCTCAACCGCTGAGTTAATCCTCTATAAAATTAGTTACCCTGATGGGACTTGAACCCACAACTCCTACATTAAAAGTGTAGTACTCTGCCATTGAGTTACAGGGTAATATTTAGGGAGATAGTACATGTACCTCTCCCCTAAAATTGTGCACAATAAATATCATACTTTTAACCTTCTAGTATGAAAGGTCTAGAACACGGTCTTTTTCAAATTCCTTATGGCTGTCTGAAAAACTCTCTAGAAGGAGCTAAAACTTTCGCCTGCTTTATTTTACCAACCAAAGCACTAAGAGGGAGGAGTTTTCAATGATACAACTGCTCAAAACATATATTCAACATAATAAAACTATACTACATAATAGTCTCTCTTATAGAATATTAAACGTGGAACTAACTGGGATCGAACCAGTGCAAACCTAGATCTTCAATCTAGTGCTCTACCTACTGAGCTATAGTTCCATTAGAGGATTATTAACCCTCTATATATGTCTGAATATTCTCTGGATCAGATCTATCTATATAATAAATACATCTTTGTCCAGGATATAATTCATTGTCTTCTTCAAGGTTAAAGTATCTTGCTAACTTTTGAATAAGATTCTCTGTCTCCTCATCCTCGCAGAGGTTGATTAGATCATCTTCTCCATATTTGCCAAATGCTTCATCAACCCAAATTGCAGAACTAGTACCTGTTTCATAAGGGGTATCATATGCTTTATAAGACATTCCTAACACTAATACTTTCTTTTCTGGATGAAGTTCAAATAATGCTTTTACAGTAATGTCGAATGCATAGAGATCTCTTCTATCTAGTTCTTCTTGAATTTTCTCTTTCCATTGAAGTAATTCTTCAAAAGGAATAACTTGTAGATTAATCATAATTTATCTAATTTAAGTAATAAATAGTTGCGGGAGTGAGAATCGAACTCACGTAATTCAGCTTATGAGACTGAGCTGGAACCTCTCCAGTCTATCCCGCAATATAATTATTTACATTTAAAAATACCATCATTTAATATTTTAAACACTTCAAGAGGAATAAATGTAATTTGTTCAAATGTGTTATATCCTTTCTGTCTAGAAATTACTATATTTAATATATTTAACTCCATTTTAAAGTCTTCCCAACACAGATCATTTGTGTAAAGTTCTATTTTTATAATCCTTCCTTCTGCATATTCTACTTTAAATGAATTTGCATTCATAATAGATTCTATTTCCTTTTTAGAAGGAATTCTTATGCAGGATATACATATATGTTTTAATAATGCAATCCATTGATCTAATGTATACTTTCTAATTAAATCTTCATTATTTTTAATTTTTTCTTCTAAATTGATCATAATTATCTTATCTTATTTAATATGTTAATAGAGCAGGTAATGGGAATCGAACCCACGTAGTGAGCTTGGAAGGCTCCTGCACTACCACTGTGCTATACCTGCAAATTGGTGGTGCTGCTCTTAATTCCACCATTGAGTATCACGCTGCAGCCAGCGTCTTTGTATTCACCTAACACTACAAAGACATTCTTGTACAACTATATTAGCATCCTAAGATGTAGGTTAAGAATGAGCGTACCCTGTAAGATTCGAACTTACGGTGAGGATTTCTCCTGCATGATTAACAGTCATGTGCCATCGTCCACTCGGCCAAAGGTACTTAAATAATTGTGGAATCACTGGGAATCGAACCCAGATCACTAGAATGCAAATCTAGTATAATAGCCTTTATACTATGACCCCAAAGTGAGAGATTTGACTTAAAAAGTCCTGTACATACTCTCATCAGTACAGATGATCACATTTTTAGCACGGTTTGAGTGGTTAGCTCCTCTGTACAACCTTGTGCTACCTTGTACGCACATAGTCACCAACTATGTGAATATTTTTACATATTTTGTTTCAAAAGTGAGAGGTCAACTGTCTCCCTCTCATGGTGCGATAAGTTTTTTCTAATTAGTTTTACAACATTTCCCGGTTGCAGAGGCGCACTTTCAACTTAACTCTGAACAGCACCAAGTATTACTACTTAATGGGTAGGATTACATGGATTCGAACCATGATTGCTTGAGTATCAGTCAAGTTTCCTAACCTTTGGAAGATAATCCTATTCAAATAATAAATTACTTACACAAGTTTCTAATGTATTCTCACCTGTATCAAGCTTTATTCTATAATAAAAATCCTCATAAGAAGCTGTAAATCCCAGAAATATCCCTGTTTCTCCAGAACAATCTATAGTACATCTTTTACCTATTTTATCAGCCATTTGTCTCATCCAGTAAGGAAGTTTAGAACTTTCTCCCCATTCTATTAAATAGAAGTTAGGATCTTCTAATTCTTCTTTAGATATATCATAATCATGGCCAAATGTAAGATAATATCCATCTTTAGATGTTATATCTGGATTGTATCCCTCTTCATTAGCTTTCTTATTAGCATCCATCCACTCTTGAAAGAGCTTCAATCTTTCTTCTTTAGATAAATTTGTTACATTCATGTTGTTTGAATTAGCATACTCACAAGGACTTGAACCTAGAACCTTCAGTTTTGGAGACTGGTGCTCTACCGATTGAGCTATGAGTATATAAATTAGTACTCCAACCTAGAATCGAACTAGAATTTATTCTTTAGAAGAGAATTGTTTTATCCGTTAAACTATTGGAGCATTATATTGATGAGGAAGATGCAGGAGTCGAACCTGCTCAACGAATGATTACGTTACATCAGTTTTCAAGACTGTTCTATTACCGTTCTAGCAATCTTCCAATTTGTGAGCCTCCATTTTAAATACTACTCACATGGGTTTATTATACAACAAAGTATAAAGTGATGTTAAAGTCCTTACCACCAACTTGGATTTAAAGTATCAATGATTACAATCTTGGTATAGGTGACTAGACTTGAACTAGCGGCCTCTGCATCCCAAATGCAGCGTTCTACCAACTGAACTACACCTATATAGTATATGTGGGCTCTGCTGGGATCGAACCAGCGTATCTCCTGATTATGAGTCAGGTGCCTTTACCTACTTGGCTAAGAACCCATTTAGGATGATTTAAAGTAAAATATGATAATATTTTATGAAACTCTCATCCTTTATTTACTTGGAACTATTATATTCCTTTCAACAGTTTATCTTATCGAAGATGAATACAAAGATAAGGTAATAATTTTCAAATTCCAAATAATTTTATAAGAAATTTTCATAAAAATTATTCCTATCTAAATCTTAATCTTCTTTATCTTTAAGTTCTTCTTTTGCTGCTTTGAGTTTAGCATTTTCTTTTTCAAGAGCCTTGAGCTTCTTTTTCAACTCTGATTCTTCAGTAGCTTCAGTTCCTAACACTGAATCAAAAACAGATCCAAAATCCATATCGAAATTTAGATCAAATCCTTTACCATTTCCAAAAAGACTACTTAACATTTGTAGTTGGAACATCTGAGATACCATATCTCCTCCACAATTACCTCCAAACATTCCCTGCATTCCTTGACCTCCAAACATAGAACTCATCATGCTAATTTTCATGAATTCATTCATAGTTCCTTTAGCAAAGGGATTCATTGCACAAACAACTTTAATGAATACATTAAAATTCAAAATGTTAGTTTGTTTTTGTTTATTAGTCTGTACTCCTGTAAGAGGGTTAATCAATTTCATGGTCTTAGTAGCAAAACCATCAAAGATTCTGTACTCATCTTGAATGAGAAGAATATCTCCTTCTTTAAGACTTTCTCTCTTCACAGGAACTTTCATAAAGATACCTTGCATAGCAAAAGTTCCCATATCTACTAACTCTTTATTATTGGCATCCCATGCTTTGTATCCTTGAGTTTCTGGATCAAAAAATGCGATTCCTTTAGGTGAGATAGCAATTGATTGATCTTGAATAAATCCAAATTCAATGTTAGCTCCTTGCATATTCATACCTTTGAACATATTTCCAAAGATATTGTTTAACGGATTTGCAAAAGTTGCTTCTTTTCCTTCTTTTGAGAATAATACATCTTCTTTCATAATTAAATTTTCTTTTATAACAGGTTTTTCTTCTTCTTTCTTAACTTGAGTAATTGTAAATTCCTGAGGAGATATAGTAGATGCTGTAATTGTTCCATTACCTATTATATTAATAGGTTGTTCTTGAATGGAATTTTTATAAGTAACATACCGGTATAAATACTCCTTTGCCTGACTATAAGATAAGGTATCTTTGTAAATAGTTGAAGAGAATTCTTCATAGTTTTCATTAGCTTTGCTTATTAATTTTTGTATAGATTCTGAAGTAGAACAAAGATTAAGGTACTTATCTATTAATAATAATCTAAAAGCCCTAATGAAAACATTTAACTCTCCCAGATTAGCAAATTCTGGTGATATACTTCCCTCAGGACAATTACATTTGAATGACTTTTGATCTTGACAATCTTTAACAAGATTTTTTAAAGTTCTCTCACTTGCCTGTACCGCCCAACTTTCATACATGGAAAGAATTTTATTCCAAGTGGAATAATGACTACCATACTCTTCACCATATTTTTCAGTAAATCCTTTTAAATAATAAAATGATACTGTAGGCAGTGACTCAAGCTCAACTTTAAAAGTGGCAATAAATTCTTCTTTACCATCTCTAAGGAAAAATGTAACTACATCTCCTACCTTATATTCTTTCTTAAATAACATATAACTAATTTTAAATAAAAAGAGTGTATAAGTATTTCTACCTATACACTCATTCAATAACACATATGGAACAATAAACAAGAATAAATGTTGAGGCACTAGGATTCGAACCTAGATTCTCAGAACCAAAATCTGATGTATTAACCATTATACGATGTCTCAATTTAAAAATAGACATTAAGATGGGACTTGAACCCACTACCCTTTGATTAAAAATCAAATGCTCTACCCAATGAGCTACAATTTATAGTATTGTAAGTGTCTGACTATTTGCTCTTACGAAACGTAGTGGGGAGGACAGGAATCGAACCTGTGTTAAGATAAAACCCAAATTTATTCGAAATTAATTTGATTTTGTAAGTATCACAATGAACTGATACTCTTACTCCAACATTTCAACCTCCCCAAGTTATAAAATAGCTACTTTTAAATTTATTTAACAAGTAGGACTTGAACCTACGACCTAATTTTTACCAAAAATTTGCTCAACCAACTGAGCTATTGTTATATTTAAATCTTGTTGTAAGTAGCTTTTGCGGGGATGGCAGGATTCGAACCTGCTTGTTTACATTTGTGGTGTAAATTTTTCCGTACAGTTTATGATTTTGTAAGTAAATATAAATTTACTAATAGTTATAAACCATCCCCTTAAAATATAAAATTAGTCACTATAATAATTACACTGTAAAAACAGGGGATCGAACCCTGAACACCAAAATTATAAGTTTTGTACTCTATCCTATTGAGTTATTTCTACGAATTATGATAATATTGTAAGTGACTTTATAATTTTTATTCTAAAATATTATTTCCTTATCTGAATGATACTTTTTTGTCTATTGCTCTAAACCTACTGAGCTAAATTCGCAAAACGCGCGATTTGAAGGATTCGAACCCTCGACCCACAGATGGTTTTGATTTTGTAAGTATCAGTATATCATGCAAGGAAAAGAAAAGTCATAAATAGATACTATTGAATATTATATTCCTAGTTTCTCAGACCAGTGCGTATACCAATTTCGCCACTTCTGCTAATGCAAAAGACAGGAGTTGAACCTGCATAAATTGATTCTTGTAATATTGTAAGTATCTGTATTGTTCTTTATAATAATTGAGTCATTTTAATAGTAAGGACTAAATTACATTAGTCCTTACTAGATCATATCTATTACTTCTGTATAAAGAGAGTAACGGAGTATAGACATCAAAGATTTCAATGTCCTTGAAATTTGTAAGAATTTGCTCAATTTGAGCTGGGTTACTTGGAATATAGATCATATTATCTATACCAGTGAATCTATCAGCTTTAAATGTCTGATATGCCCAATTAGGATTTTGAATATCTATCGCAATGATAAATGGTCTAAATCCTAAAAGATTCTCACAATCTCTGAAGAATTCATTCATTGAAGCTTCTGGAGAATACATATTATTCCATTCTCCATCTGAGACAATTGTCCAAACTGGGTATTGCATAAGTTCATCTAATAATACAGGATTATTATTAGCTTGTTCAGCAAATCCTTTTGGGATACTATTTATTCTAGTACCTCCACCTTGGAATACACCTTGGCAGAATGAAGAAATGTTTTGATAGTTTTCATAGAAACTCTTATGAGGATCTACAAAAGGCTTCTTAACAATATTCTTCACACTTGATCTCATTAAGCTATTAGGAGTCTTACTTCCAGCTCTATCCATACTTCCGTATAGTCTAGAATCATAATTGAAGAATCCTAAAAGGTTTCTTCCATCATCATCTGGATTTTTAACAAGACAAACAGATGCAATAAATTTAGCAAAGTTAAAAGGCGCACCACCCATAGATCCGGAGTCATCAATAATCACTAAACTATTATATTGAAGACTTACTTTGTTATTCACAAAAGACTCCAATTTAAGTTTATCAATCCTTCCACTAAGGATCTCTTTATAAAGTTCTTGGAAGTTAGTAGATCCAACTGTTACCTTGGCTTCTTTTTTAACCTTTTCCAATTTAACTTTATCCTCTACACTAGCCTGTCCTTGGCGAACTTTCTCTTCAAGAACTCTTTGCTCTGCCTGTTTCTCTTCTTTGTATTTCTCCCACTTTTCATACCACTCTTTCAGTTTAGGATATTTAAATGTTCCCTCTTTCTCAAACATGATTCTGTTTCTCACTCTGAATCTAGCTTGTGCAGGGATTCTATCCAACCATTCCAAAAACTGAATTTCATCAAAATCTTTAATCTTTCCAGTACTGAAAAGAACAGATTCTAATGTAGAGTTGTATTCCTTCCTCCACTCTCTATATCCTTTGAAGTTTAGTATATTTCCTTCAATTTTATAAGGCCAATTCATTCTCTTAGATAATTCTTCTAAGAATTTAGCCTTTGCTTTCATCAATTCTTTAGTTTGAGGAAGCATTTGTTTATGCTCTTTTCTTGGTGATAATCTAGGAAGAGTTAAGAATTTAGCTACAAGCATCTTATCATAAGGATTCTTACCTTTGATAATAGATTCAGTGTAATCTAATAACTCATTGAAATATCTATTATCAGATGTGTTCAACACAGATTTAATAGATATGATCTTCTTACCCTGAGTTTGGACTCTATTCCTAAATAGATTATCAAAACAAGTGTACTCATTAAATAAATGAGATTTCATGAATTTAAAGAATTGATCTGGGATATTCTTTTTCATCCACTCCATACAGTTGAAAAAAATTTCCCTTTGAGAATTACCTCCAGAATCAACTTTTTGACCTCTAAAGATGTTGTGTTGTCTGGCAGTAATATCTCCTAATGAGAATAATAGAGAGAAAAACATCTCTTTCTTCTCTTTACTATCTTTTACCTCTTCCCAGGCTTTATTTAAATCATCTTGACTTAATGTAATGCCTTGACCACCGTTGTTAAAAATCTTCAAACAGTTTCTTAACCCAGAAAAAGGATTTGTTTCTTTGTTATTTAATTCTACTTTCATAATGTTACTTGATTAAACTTAATTATTAATAAAGATGATAGCTATGGAGATCCTTTTTTACTTGCAGATCAGACAAGTTTGTTAGATTGTAAGTAACATGCAGTAGCAAGAAATATAAACTATAACCTTGCTACTGTTTTATAAACCTAAACCATTTTGAAGAAATTTTCTAACTTAGATAAAGCTTCTTTCTTCTCTTTAAGCTTCTCTTCAGGAGTTTTTGTATCTTCCTCAAGAGATTTAATCTCAGCTCTAAGAGCTTCTGCTTCTCTGGCAACTTCAGCTTCCTGAGCTTGATAGAGTTTATATCCCATTAGTAGGTCTAAGAACTCTTTCTTATCCTCAAGAATCTTCAATTCTTTTTGTTCTGCAGCTGAAGTAGTCCATCTACTTACATTAGATTTCTTATCTATTGCAGATTTAATGCTATTGAACATAGACTTTAAAGAACTCATAGTAGTGTCATGTATCACTTGAGTTACATCATATTGAGTACTCATAGGACCATTAAATGTAGTTCTATTAAATAAGAACTCTACTGCAAGATCTTTTAGCTGAGCTAAGTTCTCTTCTGTGAAGTTAATTCTTTCCATACTGTTTTTGTTATTTAAAATGTTAATATTTTTAAAAAAGTTAGATGCTACTAGACCAAAATCTCTTTTGGTGGAGTAATTTCACAAATTTAGTGCGTCCACTATGCTTATATACTCTTTTCTTGGTTCAATCTAGAAGGAGACTAGTACTTCTGATTCCATCCCTATCTAACCCTCAGGGTATCCGTCCTGAGCACATCTAACTTGTTCCCGTGGACTAGCGGAGAGTCGAACTCCGGTCCAGACAATTTACTTAGTATTAAGATATACATGTTTATGATCTATAAATCACATAGATCAATTATAGATAGTTTTACTGACTTGTGTGCTTATACAATATCACACAACTGTCCATTTTTCAGCTATACACAAACTACCAAACTTTGGGGTAATCATGGATTACCACTCCACCACCTTATTTTTAAAGAATAAGGAAACTTCATAAGCCTAACAGCGCTCCTATGGAATTACCCAATGGTCTGTCACCTTCTAAAAGGGAAATATAAAAAATATATTTACAACCTAGAGATTCACAGGTTCAAGGATTCTGGTTTGCTTATATTAATACAATCCTTTTTTAATATTTACAACTATTCTGTTTCTAGGTCAGTTGACAACCCAACTCTTACGCTGCAATAGCTGCAGGTCTAGAGAAGGAGATTACTCTACCTTTAGCATTTATTAGTTTTGCCTTTATAAGGAAACTGCCTTCCTACATGTCTTAATACTGTTCTAATCACCTGTCAAAGCCAGAACTAGCCCAAAATATTGAATCTTTTAATAAAAGTTTTGTTTCTTTGTATAAATTCTTATCAAAGTCACAGTATGGAACAGGTTTAATTCCTAAATCCTTACACATATTACAGTAATAACCATAATATCTTTGTTTATACATTTTAATATAAGTTTCCATAATCTTTGATTTTGATTTTAATTTAAAAATAGTCACTAATTTTACTAAACAAACTGGGAATCGAACCCAGAACTATTATATCCAAGATAATTGCTTTATCCGCTAAGCTATTCGTTCTTAAATATGCAGTATTGTAAGTGACTTTTGTAGCGGGTCTAGGAATCGAACCTAGTATCTCCAGCTTATGAGGCTGGAATGATTTGTATATCCATTTCACCCACCCGCAATGTTGTGTATCACCGACCTTCAAAATCACCGCTTTAAAAACCAAGGATTGTAATACACTTAAGTATACTTGCGGAAATATACTTTACACCATTTAGGTTTCTATGTGGAAGTAGAGGGATTCGAACCCCCTCAGCCATATGGCAACAGATTTACAGTCTGCCCCGACTCTCCAACTTCGGCGTACTTCCTATTATTTAAATATAAACTCTAACTTTCTAGTAGTTATATCAATCTCAAGAGTTACTTTGTGTCCAGCCAACTTTTCAGCTAGTTTAGATGTTCTATAATAGTAAAATGTAACACCATTAAGAACAACTTTTGGACTTCTTTCTATCTCCTTCTCATGAATAATGTTATTGTTATTATCAATAATCATATCATTCTCATCAGGACGATATATCTCCTCCAGAGATTTCCCTGTGTAATCTAAATTAATAATCATATTTCAGGAAAATAAAGATTAATAATTAACTCTGCTCTACTAAAATCGGATTTAATTTCGTTTACATGAAACTTAAAAACATTCTTAAGCCTCTCATATTCTTCTACATTAGAAGATTTAGAGCAAAATCTAATTAATTCTGAATACTCTCTCAATAAGTTCAATGCAGTTTGTAGATCATCATATATCTTGAATGCCTTAAATCTACAAGCACATTCTGATATATTCTCCATTGATATAAATGCTTTTCTGTAATCTATTTCCATACTTAATTATTTAATATAATCTTAGATAGTGAGATTATTTAACATAAGGATAACTATAAGTAAAGCCTAACTCTATTAATATCCCTGATGGTCTAACCATTTGGACTTTATGATAGATAAACTACCTCTGTGTCAATGTTAAATAAATCACTATCTAAGGCTCAATTCTTTGTTAATAGTTCTTGTTAAATCAGGAGATTGAACATAGTCCCAAAGTAACCTAATATCTAGTATTTTTCGAACAAATTATAATATCCACCCTTAACTAGAATTCTACCAGTGATGAAGTTTCACTGCCCTATTGGATTTGTGTTTTTAAGTCTTGTAATATATTTTCTAATGCTTGAATTCTTTCCTCTGTAGAATCAAAATAACTTACATCTTCGCATAGAGTTAAAGGCATATAATCCATTAATTCTGAAAGCATTAATGCTATAATTGATAAAGAAGAGGAGTCTTCATATAATTCATAAAAATCATCTTCTAATATATCAGAAGATGAGCCGAAAGAAGGCAGAGAATAAAGAATTTCTTCTAAGTATCCTGCAGAAGGAATCTCTTCTAAAACTTCCTCTAAAGCATCTTCTTCAGAAAGAGGAATATCATTATCTCCTTCATCAAGTAAATACCAAAAATCTTCTTTCTTAGTAAGAATTATAAATGAAAAATTATCATCAACTCCTATATTTGTAGAAGATAGATTATATTTTGTACTCATACTTTGTAACTCATGACAAATATAAATCTTCCCTATTCCTGTTTTTACTCTTTTGATGGCATCTAAGATATTTTCTACAATATCAATTTTTTCTTTAATTGATAGTATACAAGGATACATTCTTTTGAAATCTTCTTTTCTCCTTTCAAGATATTCTACATATTCTTCTTTAGTCATAATATTATCTATTTAATGTGTTATTATTTAATTGATCCTCCTGTCAGATTCGAACTGACGTGCCTTTTCAGGACTAGGTTACAAAACTAGTGCAATCAACCACTATGCGAAGGAGGAATGATGCAAGTTTTTAGAGAACTTGCAAACTCTGTGTTAAAATGGATTAATAATTTATTTATTTATCTTTTCTCAATTTAACATAAGGAATTTCTGCAATTTTATCAGAATAAATAACTCCATAGAATTTATTATTATGATATACCTTATTATCTAATAAAGTATTATTTAATTCTATAGCCTCTTTTATAATAATAGATCTTTCTATATTAGACAAAGTAGTATCACTTAATTGTAGTGTGATAAGCTCAGATTTTTGAAGGATCTTCTTCTCATAATCATTATCAGGAATACTACACAACATCACTAATATTGTAATTCCAGTTGCAAAAGATGCAAATCCACAAAATATTTGTGGCCCAAAGTAATCATCATTTAACTTAAATGCTCCTATAACACAAATAATAAATACTACTGCTAAAATAATTATTAACCACATAATCTTAAATTTAAATTTAATTAATATTGAGTGAAGTGGGAGATTCGAACTCCCGAATCAACAGATTTGCAGTCTGAGCCATTAAGCCACTCTGGTAACTTCACATATGCAGCCCCAACGGGAATCGAACCCGCTCCGTACCGATAGACAGTCGGACATCTTAACCATTTGACCTTGAGGCTATGTAATTTATTTTAATTGTTGAATTGTTAATTCAATCATTGAACTTATTGCTTGAATAAAGCTCATTATGAATAAAAGAGCAACACCAAAAAGTATAATACAACTTATTGCACGTTGTAGTGAAGAAAGAACCCTATCATCAGCAAGTATTAATGTTATAATGAGCATTGAAGTTAAAAATGATGCAGAGCTAATTATCCATAAAATTATTTCTAAAGTCATATATTTAATTTTAAAATCTAATAAATAGTAAGGAGTATTTCTACTCCTTACCTAACACACTAAATACTAACCTTTATGAAAAAATATCATAAAAGAGAAAAGTGTACCGAAGGTGGGACTCGAACCCACACGGCCATTACTGACCATTAGATCTTAAGTCTAACGTGTATATCCAGTTTCACCACTTCGGCATTACGTCTTTATTATCAAAATGTGAGTACAAAGATATGCAATTCATTTAACACTTCCAAATTATTTAATAAGAAAGTTTAAAATAAATTGCACATCATTGATACTTAGTTAGTTATATGAAAACAAGGATTTGGATCATAAAGTGTTCCAAAAATTATAGTTAAAATCCCACTTATAATAAAGGTTACAACTGAGATTATAGCTCCTATTCTTGTAAGTCTTCCCCCTAGTTCTGCATAAGAAATTCCAAATATTAATGAAAGTATGAAATTTATTATACATAAGAACAAAAATACTCTATGAAGAATTAAATATGTAATCATACTCTTAATATTTAATCAATCATAAAATAGTCTTTTAGTAAAATTCTATTATTTTCAACAAATGCACTTGCTTGTTCCCTAGTATGAAATTCTAAAAGATTATTATGCCTGTTTGTTTCAATAATTTCAAAATCACTTCTCATTCCATTATGCTCAATTCTGTAATGAATTATTCCTGAGTAATATTCATCTGGGATTATCTCCCCTCCATAATAAGGCATTAGCTGACTTATTTGTGCGGCAGCCATTACCATTTTTGCATGTCTTTCTTCTTTGAAAACAATTTTTCTAACCTTTAGATCCGTATCTATAGTTTTAGATATACCATCAATTACAATGAAATATCCTGAAACTTTTTTAAATCTTTATAAGTTGGATAATTTTGAGGAATTTTCTTAAATTTAATGCATTTAAATGTACTATTCTTTTCATCAATTTCATAACCTTCTGGTATCTGAATTTTCATCTCTTTTATCTCTTCCATAATGTTTAATATTTAATGTTATAAATAGTACTCCTTTCAGGATTCGAACCTGAGTATTCCCTAATGAATAGGAGTATTTAAATATAGATAGCAAGTGTTTCCACTTCTACCTTTGAGCATATATCATAATCATCAATCATTACTTAAGCAAAAAATACTACTGCCAACCTGCGATAAAGGCTAATAATACCGAAAGTAGCTTAAATATAAATACTTTCTTTGGATCTCTTTTCTTACTATCTATTAACCATCTAATAAGAAAGAAAATCGTTGAATAATACACTAAAAGTGCAATCGCACATAGGATAATTGATGTTTCTATAGTAATAAAGTTTAAAATGTTATACAATTCATAAAAATCATATATCATAAACATCAATCCATATATAATAACCTTTTGACATTGAGGTTCATCTAAAAAATGGAATAAATAATATCCCTATCCATACTAATAAGTATGAAATTCCAACAGCTATTACTAAGATTAATATAAACCATAAGAATAGCTTCTCTAAAATATCTCCAATCTTCTTCATAATATTTAAATTAACTATTCCCTTCTTTAAAGGGTCACTAGCTAGATGACCCTTTATACAATATTAACCCTATACATATCTTAAATCCTTTCGGATTTTAATATATAACCTTTTAATAGATAAGGATTTTCTCCTTATCTAACTCATATCGGGATTATATTCCCCAGAATTACTCTGTTAGTTCCAGCCTAACAGCTCTTCCATGATATAAGAGGTTTCAACTTTTATTTTACTTGGTTTAAGTCTGATCATCAGATATATTTCCAAGTCTGATAGAAATCTTGATAGAAATCTCAGATAAAAATGGATAAATTTATATTCTCCAAGGAGTATAAAATTCTGCTTCAATATTATTTAAATAACATTGTTCATCAAATTTCTTTCCTCCCTCTGTATTTGCATTGTCCATATCATACCAATCAATAGCCATTTTATATAATATAGCTAAATCAAAGTAGATACTCTTCTTGGTTCTGTTGTACATATTATTTAAATATGTTACACTATTCCAAGCTCTCTTATAATCAACTTCTTTTTTCTTTGCCATTGGATTAAATAGAAAAAGGCTGTGATATTTCTACCACAGCCTAAAGTCAATCATTTTTTGTTTTTGTTTTTGTTGTTTAGTTTGTTCTTTCGATCTTCTAAATAAGTTTGGATGATTTGAACAATAAGGAACAGAGCTATCATTATTATAAATAATATAATAGCACCTATTCTTCCAATCATAAACCAAAATAAAATCAAAATCACAAATATAACTATCATACCTATTGTTTTCATAATGTATATTTGCTATGAATGAAAAGAACTAATTCGAGTAATTTAATTATTTAACTCTATATACATTATTACCTCAATAGTTATTGAAGTTTCAATTCCTCAGAAGTTTCTTTAATAATCCTGTACTTTCTATTTCCTTCAACTCTCAGTAAGAATTCAACACACATTCTTTCCTTTTCTTCTTGAGATAATTCATCTCTATCTAAAAAGAACTTTTTACTATCAGAAACTCTCTCAATTGGGCCAACTTCAACTCTTCGCTCATTTCTCTTATAATCAAGATAGTTCTTATTATAATAATCACAAGCTGCTCTTACAGCCTCTCTCACATTCCCAATATAAACAGGTTTGGAAAAGTTATTAATAACATATAATGACCCAATGTTATCCTTTCCTATCTTACTAATAATTTTTCTCCCAATTAACCTCTGAATAATTATAGCTCTCTTTGTTCCAGAAATCTCTCCCAACAATTGCTTTAAACTCTCCTTATAAAACACTCCATCTTTGGAGTCTAATCTTAGAGTATTTAAAACTTTAGTAACTAAAGTTGAACATCTTTCAACTTCTTGATCTCTTCTCTCTTTAGTGTTTTGATAATTTTCCATAGTTTTAGTGTTTTAATATGTTATCTAATAATTTAATATAAATATCTCATAAAATCCACCTTGTGTTGAACTTAAATATAAGCTTATGTGTGTATTGTGTTGCAAGTCTGACGTACTAAAATAGGCAAGAAGGGAACACAAGGTGGATAATTTTTTTATAAATAAATAAGTTCTGGTTTAAACAATATTGCAGGTACTACTTGAAAATATTTTTCGCAAATACTATCTAATTCCGCATTACTATGCTTTCCTATACAACATGCAAGTTTATCTCCAGAAGATTGAATAAGTGTATTAATAATATTTAAATGACCATCTTTATCCCTTATCTTAATATTTAAATAGTTATCGTATACATATTCACCTTTGGAAATACTTCTATTTGCATATAATTCAAATTTCTCTACAATCATCTCAGATTTATCTAAATCTTCCTTAAATCCTCTAAAAGTATCATAGAACTTCTCTTCTAATACATTTAATAACTTTCTACACTTAGTTCTACTATCCTGAATCTTTATCTGAATCTTAGAAAAATCCAAACTTGGGTTAAGTCCCATTTCTTTCTCTGTATCACTTAATTTAAGAATTGACATCAAAGCTCTATCAGCTACATCTGATAAATTACAAGCTTTAGCATATTCTAATAATTCCTTTTTATTGTATAATTCCATAATATTTAGTGTTTTAGTGTTATTTAAAAATTAATAAGTAATATCCTCTTCCACAAGGAATACTACAAATGAAACAATTATACAAATAATAAACGCAACCCAGGTCCAATCGTCCTCAGTTGCAAGTACTAATGCAGCACTTATTATGTTTAATATAATAAGCACTATTTTTAAATGTTTTATATATCTTTTCTTCATAATATCCTAAATAAAAATAGGAAGGATTTCTCCTTCCTATTAGTAACTAATAATATCTAACCCGAACTTATTGGTACCTTCCGGAATTAGATATTATTCATAATCTAAATCACTATTATAAACTTATGTTGTATAATAATATATCAACTAGATATAACATGATTTAGATTATTCGATTAATATGAATCTCACGACTTTATATTAATCTAATGTTTAATTTTTTTCAAAAAAAAACTTAAAACAAAAAGTTGAAGCAAATAAAATGCATAACAAGTTAAAACTAATTAAAAATCATGAACTACGTTACAAAATATTTATTCCCGATGAAAGAAATCTTAAAAATTTACCTAGTTGTAGAGATAATTTTGGTGATGATTTAGATGAAAAAGATGGAGATGGTGGAGTTGGAGTTACACTTGCCTCACAACCTCACCACACATCTCACATCAATTAGATAATCATAATAATTATCCTAAACATCCTAAAACCCAAAATATATAAATACACCAATATAATCAAAATAAAAAAATCCTAGCTACTCTACTTCACTAGGATTTTCACAATCAAGTGTTTTTCGGCTTTTATTTATACTCGTTTAAGCCTACCTACATTAGATATACTAATCATGGTAAATCTGGACATTAATTTCCAGTAATCGTCAGCATGAATTCGAGTTATATTTTATTTTCAACAATTTTATCACAAACCTTTTCTGCAATCTCTCTTAAATCTGGCTCAAATTTATGTAAAGATAACAATAATGCTTCCCAAACTACATCAATATCATCTGATGTAATATTATCACTCTTTCCTTTTTCAGTATATAAAGCATTTAGAAATCCTTCACATGCTTTTTCAAATAATTTCTTTCTCTTTTCAACTGTTTCCATAGTGTGTTGTATTTAAAATTAATAGAGTAGTTTATACTCATACTCAGGAGTATTACTTGAGTTTAACTCATAGTATCTTAGTTATCCTATACACTAAGAGGTTTTAATATAGTAAAATAATTTTTAATATTATATGAACAGTTTATACTCATGTTCAGGAGTGCCCAATCATGAATAACTCTCTGCATTCTACTGGCTTGAGACAGTCTTTGGCTGCATTAAAATTCACAATTGAATAACATGATGAAGATTAAAAAAATACTTAAAAAAGATAAAGGGTTTTAACCCTTTATCTTTGTATCTAATATATTTCACCATTTAGGTAAAGAACTTCTACGTAACCGTAGTCATCAGACCAGTAATCTTCGATAATGTTATTCATGATTGTAAATTTTTATTGTTATTACTCAGTTACCAAATCCCAAGTTGCATTGGTAGTTCCAAATGGATTTGTTTCAACATAGACACATTTCCAAGTGGTTCCGGCAATCAGCTTGTACAAATCAAGTAAAGTATGAGTGTTGGCCAACTTGTCATTGGTAGCCTGAGATCTTTCTGACTTTTTACCTCTTTTTGCGAAATTGACTGATTGAGACTCTTTACTCTTTCCATTGTAAAGAATGTCTTTAACAACGTACCAAGTTCTGTCTTGTCCACCAATTTCTTGTTTTACCTCATCAAAGTGTGGATCTGCAGGAACTTTGATGGTGTCATTTACTTGAGCACTAGAACCAAATTCTGATGCTACAAATGCGATTTTTTCCAAATCTTCTTTTGATAGGCTTCTATTTACTGCCATAATTGTAAAATTTAAATGATTTATTATTTTTTATTTTGGTGAGGAATTTCACTTTTTCCTCAAGGTGGTTAGGGGGTGTTTTGGGTTAATGCTTTTGTCGTTCGACTAGCTTTAGATTTTTTATATTTCAACTTACATTATTCAAATTCTTCCTATTAAAATTATCTAAATTACTTAAATCATTAACTCCAATATACCCATAGGGGATCTAAATAATCACCTAGGGGGATAAAATTTTTATCATCTAAAATATAAGAAAAATTTTTAAAATAAAAACAATTATTTAAAGTACAAATATAAAAAGTATTCAACTCAAACAAAATAAAATAAATTTAAATCTTCAAACTCTTCGAAGAAGAGTTGTAAACCCTGGCTAGGGTAGGATCGGTAGCTGGATTCCAAGTTGCTAGTATAGATAGGTGTCAATATATGCAAACTTTTATGATCCAAAATTTTAAGTTAATGATGTTATAAGCTTATTAAATATATACTTTTAATAGTTAAAAAATGTTAAATTAAACTGGAAGAATAATTTTCTATATCTCAACCAGTGCAAACTTCAATCTCAACCAGTGCAAACAATCGGTTTTATATTGGATATTTAAATAAAATGATTATTTTAATAAGTATATTATATTGAGATATAATCATTTTTAAATATAATATTTAAGAAGAGCTCATTAGTTCAAAATTTTATAATTTTCTATATTCAATCGGTTTTCAAAAATATAATTATTATCTTTGTAATGTTGATAAATGATTAAACAAAATAAAAATATTTCATGAAGTAGAATGATTAATGGGAAGAAAAAGCCACAGAGAATTCAATTGGATAATGATATTCCAAATGATGAGAATTTAGATTATAAAGATGTATTGTTATATGGAATATTATTAAGTTATGCAGATAAAGAAACATTCCAAACTTTTGTTTCTTTAGATACTCTATCTAAGGAGGCCAATATGGCAAAGAACACTATTTCTAATAGATTAAAGAAGTTACAAGAAAACGGGAATTTAGAAATCGGGAAGAAGGGAAAATCTAATTTATATACTTTAAAAAGACCTCCAAAGAGTTTAAGAGATAAGGAAGAGTTTACTATGGAGTTTATTAGGAGTAAAGAGTACACTGGGTCTGAGAAGGCATTATTTTTATGTATCCAGAATAAAATGGAGAAAGATCCTAATACTGGAATGGGAAATGTGAATTTAACTACTAATAAGATTTCGAAAATAATGGGATGTTCTCCTCATGTGACTAAAAAAATTATTACAGGTTTAGAGGAAAAGAGTATTATATCCAAAATGGATAAATCTTTTGTATTTGATTTAAATAAAGTAGGACAAGCAGTTTTATTTTTGGCTGCACAAGTACAAGAAAATACAGAGGATATTATGGAATTGAAAAGAAAAGATCAAGAGAAGGATAGAATAATTAAGAGTCTAATAGATCAAATAAATATTATAAATAGAGATCGCGATAAGGAATCTTATATTCATGTAAATTATGAGGATGTAATTAAATGTGAAACAGAGTAATGGAAAATGAAATATTTGTGAAAGAAGAACTAATAAAAGCTCTTAGAGAATTTGAAGAAAAATTATTAGATAACTCTAAAAGCTTTTATAAAGACTTAGAGGAAATGGGAGTTAGTGATTATGATTTTTGGAAATTATTAGACAAAAGCTGGGAAGATGTTAAAAGTTGATATAGAAAATGGTTATACAATATTTACTGATTCAGAATTTGGAGATTCAGAAGTAAGATTTCCTTTAGATTCTGATGATGCTCCAGATTCAGAAATGCAAAAAGCAATACTTGAATCCGTATTTTATAAAACATTTGCTAAACAGGAATGTATGAATAAGATAATAAGTATATTAGAAAGTTATTCTAATATAATAAATGTTGAAGTAAATAATAATTTATTACATAATGCTGCAAATATGGCATTAAATATGATTAATGAGTATGATAAATTCAGTGACAATAAATCAATTAGAGGATTGTAAGAATAAATTAATGAATCCTGAGGATAAGTGGGAGTTATTAATAAAGGCTATAATAGATCTTAAATTAAGTGTAGGAGATTTAGAAGCTAAGATCATAGCAATAAAATCATTTGAAATAAATAAGGTTGTTCAATTGGAAAATAATCTAAGAGAACTTAAATATAAATTAAACTCAATATGAAGACTAGTAAGGCATTAAAGTTATTTATTGCAATAGTTGCACTATTATCAGCAATAATATTACTCTAATAAATTCTCCTATTAGATAAATAAAAATTCCCAAAATTAATTTGGAAATATGATTTTAAATTATACGTGCGCACGTTATATAATAAAGGTATAATTTTAAATAGCACATGATAATATAAATTCATAATCTAAGCTATACTTTATTAAATATTTACTATCTTTGTATTAATAAATAACAAATGATATTAATATTAAATTGAATCAGGTATGGCTAATTTTAATTTTGGGAATTTTGATTTTTCTCAATTTGATCCTAGGGTAATACAAAATGCTTTAAAGATGTTAAATTATATACAAAATAATATGCAATCAATGCAAAAGATATTGTCTGAAGATCCAGATTTAACATCTCCAGAAGCTACACAAATAGTTAATGAATTAGGTGCAATCAAGTATCCAAATAAAAGTTATTTAGATAGACAAAGAATAGTTAAGGAAGAGCTTAAAGAACTACTTCCAGAATTTAGAGAGAAACTAAGATAATTAGATGAATCCATAAAGATTTAAATGTTGAGTATGATAACCTTATTTAGATACTATTTAGAATCGGATTACTTGGAAAAGTAGATTCTAAATAGTATCTTTGTTTTTATAAATTAATTTAATATTAAATATGATTATGGGAAAAATTAGTGAAGAATTTTACGAAAAGATTGACTCTTTTATGAATGATGAAGTTAGAAAACTTTGTGAATTGGAAGGATCTTTATTAAAGATTATCAAGAATATGGATGATTTGATTGAGGCTAAGAATCAAGAAATTTCTAAGTTAAAAAAGATGGTAAGTGGTTATATAGCTGAAAGAACTTCTTTAAAAGAAGAATTATCAGAAAATAAGGAACTTCTAGAAGCTATTAATTCTGAGAACTATGTATTAAGAAATAAAGAAGAAGGATTATATCAAACTATTGAAGAATTACATGATGAAAATATAAAATTACATCGTGAGATTGAGGAATATAAAAATAATGAAGTAGCCTATGATGATACTATAGATGATTTGAAAGAAGCTATTGGTATAGAAAGGGAAAGAGTAGCTAACTTAGGGGAAAAATTATGCGAATCAAAAGAGCAAATATCTCAACTTGAAGAAACTGTAAAATGGCAAAGTGATTATATTGAAAATAACACATATAAGAAAAATGCAGAGGAAGAGATAGCTAGATTAAAGGATCAATTAAATCAAGCTAAGGCTCTAGCAATACATAATTATAATCAATGGAAAAAGTTAGCTGAGCAATATGAAAGAATTGAGCTTGATAGACTTGATGAAAACTATAGAAAATTCTGTGAAGATTATGCTAGATGGGAACTTGAAGAATACTTTGGAAAGAAAGAAGAAAATAAAGTAGAAGATACTTATACTTCAGTATCAACTAATGATTCTGAGGAAAAATTAGATAAGATTCCAGAATATGCTAAAGTTGGTAAATCTGAAAAAGAATTATCAAGAAATAAATTAACAATAGAAGAGGCTAAAGATTTATATAATGATAACCCAGTTATTACTGGATTTTTAGAACTATTAGAGTCTATGGGAATTAAGACTGTTGATACTGTAAATGCTTTTGAATTATTAAATGATTAAACATGGGAATAAGTGAATTGAAAGAAATTGCTGAGGCTTTAGAAAAGCTAAGTAATATAAAAGATTTAGATATAGATATTCAAATAAATATAAAGAATAGACAACAACCTTACACTATTATCAATACTCCTTGGACTACAGATAATTGGGATGGTGATTGGTGGAAGAATGGAATAGTTTACTGTTCTGGCCAACCTAATATTGTAAGTGGAACTAAATCAAATGAAGTAAATGTATAATAAAAAAGGACTAATCAATTAAGATTAGTCCTTTTTTATTTTAATAAATTTCTAGTTCTTTATAATAATTTATAAGCAGATTTGCCCCGTAATCATCAATATGGTCTGTCCACAGAACAAAATCTTGTATAAGTCCTTTAAAGTAATTCTTTCCAGATTGCCATGTGCAACCTAAATGTATGTAAGAATCAGTTAGATCACTATAATCTAATGGACTTCCTATAGAACCACTTCCATTAGCTTGGACAAACGTAGATCCATTTACAGAAATCCAAGATGTTGGTGTGCCATATCCTACTGCAGTTATTGGAGCTCTAAATTCTATCATAATATGATACCATTTATTAGTAGTCATAGCAGTAGAACTATAAGCTGCAGCAGCAGCTCCTCCAGCATAACTTTCAGCACAGATTTTATTACTTTGTATACTAGGAGCCCATCCTAAAGCATATCCAAATCCTTGAGTATTTAATCCAAAGATTGTTCCTCCAAGAATTCCAGAATAGGAATTATTTGAAGTAGTTTGTTTTATTAACATAGAAATGAAGACACTTCTATCACCTTTAGCTTGAGTTGCCAGAGAAATATCACTAGTATACATTTGTAGAGCTTTTCTTCCTCCTACTCCTTTAACATAAGTTGCGGAAGGAGTTGCAGCAAATGAATAAGGAGTATAGGTTGTGCCATTAGGATTAGTTAAGATAGTTTGATTCATACTACCATTAAATTGACAATAATGGATAGGTTTAAATCCTGAATATTGCTTAATTTCTTCTATTACAGGAGTAAGATCTGGATAAACTGGCCAAACCTTTTTATCTCCTAAATAAATACTATTTCCATTAGAATTTCCAACATATATTTTAGATAACTCATTAGCTCCTACATATACAGCCATATCTTACTTTACTTTACTTTATTCTTAATAAAATATTTATCAACTAATACTAAAGCATTAGAAAATGCACAGAATAATGCAATTATTCCAAAAACAATTTCAACATGTGCAAACATATAAATAGTTAAGAATATCAATGCAACCATATTAGTAAATTCAAATAAGAACTTTCCTACTTTAGTAGATAAAATTTTATTAATTATTTCTCTAATTTTATTCATATCATTTAAATTTATTGATTATACTTTTTAGTCTTATTTTTCCTAGGTTCTTCATAATTTCTCCAATACTTCTCTTTTAACCAACACCACCTAGTTCTTTGTTTTAAATAATCTAAATTATTCTCATGAATATATGCTTCCTTTTCAAAACATATATCATGATATGCCTCATCATATGGAGGTCTTACTAATTCTACTAACCAGAATAAGAAATAAAATATATAGAATATAGTATATCCTATCCAGTTTATCTTACAGAAGTCCCTTGCTTGAGCTGAATGAATTTCTTCATGATTTATATCATACTCATCTAATCTCAAAGGACTATCTTTAAATTCTTTCCTAATATACATAGTTCCATAAAGATTTATTGCATAAAATCCTTTAAATGAAATCAATGAAGAGTATTTAATTTTCATATTATGCTGGACCTATAGCTATATATCTAAATAATCTGGTGGTTCCTTCACCATTAACAATATAAATTGTTGAGGAAGATAACTGATAAATTGCATAATTTTCTTGTCCTCCTACAGCATCATAATCCCATGTACAAACTGCCGTATAAGGATTTCCACCAAAAGAACTAGCAAAATTTGTGCTTCCTCTAGTATTTGGGCCTATAGATAATGTTCCCCAATTAATTTTTATTCTCCCCAATGTTATATATCCATTAACAGTTGCCCTATGATCCCCTACTAATTTAAGATAGTCAGTTTCTGTCACTACTTTATTACCATTACTATATAAATTATTATTACTCATATAACAATTAGAATTAGTATACAAATTTTCAGTATCTCCTGTAGTAGAAGCCGATCCAACTAAATATCTAGTTGCAGTAGAGGTAGAGAGGTTTACCCCCCCCCCTCCTACATCAGCAACTAATGTGTTTCCTACATATATTGCCATACCTAATTTAAATTATTAATTAATTATTTACTTCCTTTTCCGGATTTTCCTTTAGAAGATCCAGATTTTTTACTACCTTTACAAGCCATAATTATTTCTCTTTTAAATTGTTAATATATTTATTTACATTATCTATTCTATTTAACCATCCCTTCAAAAATTTCTCTTGTTTAGGATTCTTGGTCACAATAGATTTATAGTATTCTTGTCTTTCTTTAATAAAATTATCTAAAAGTATTCTGGGACTACAGGTATTTGCCTCATTAATTGTCCTAGGGCCAATTTTACCATCTACAGATAAATTAGCTGGACAAGTCTTATTAACTGCTCTTTGTAAACATTTAACACCATTAGAGATTCCAGCATTAACTCCATGATCCAATAGATGAGCTGAGATATATAAATTATTAATCTGATCTATTTTTAGTTTGGAATAGAAGTGAACTAAATAAAATTCATATATTTCTTCCTCTAAATCCTCATCCCTAATCACTTGTCCTCTTTTCAGTGGTTCATACTTATTAATTATATTCCAACCTTCCCAATTAGGGAAATTCTTTTCAGAGATTCCTTTATAAGTTCTTCCTCCAGAATCATCTGGATCATTTACATATCCTCCTTCTCCTTCAAGAATTAAATTGATTAGATTTATCTTTTTACTCATTATTCTTCTTATTAGGTTTTACATATTCTTCCCCATTCTCATCTTGTATTTTCATGTATTTAAATATTGATTTTCCTAATCTTTTATAGGCTGAATCAGTTTTTAATTTATCAGCTTTCTTGGCTTGTCTAATTAGGACTTTAGTATTCTTTCTAGAGAATATTCTAACATCTCCTTTTATAACCAATTGAACTTCTCCCTCAGGATCTAATACTTTAAGAAGAGCAGAGAGTTTTTCTCTTTCAGAATCAAGAACTTTTTCAACATTTTCTTGTGGTAATGATTCAATTCTATCTTCAATAAAATCTTCTAACCCATCGAATTCTACTTCATCTCCTTCTTTTATTCCTGATCCAGCTTTTACCTCTAGTACAAATTGAACATTATTCTCTGTTATTAGATCAGTGGTATTAGCTATTCCTTGTCCAACTGAAATAACTTTTTTACATGGACATATAAATACAATATCTAAATCTAAAGGAGTATCCTTCATCCAAAAGGAGATCTCTTCTTGAGGTTCATCATATATAAATAACATCCCCTCATTATCTCCCAGATTCTCCTCATTCATTAATCCTCTACCTTTTTCCCAAGTATCGTAGGCTACTCTACAGACATAATCATTGTCTCCTACTTCTACATCTATATAATTCTTACCTAACTCTGACATTTTATGCTAATATAATTATTCCTAATAAAATTGCTATACCAATAGATAAAGCGGCCCAAAATATTTTCTTATCTAACTTATTCTCAGTTTTACCATTTTCACAAGAAGAATTCTTTTTAAATGGATTTTGGAATATCAACCATAAAATCATAGGGACGAACCAAACTATGAATACAAATATTATTCCTCCTAACATAATTACTTATTTGTTAACATTTTAAAATACTTACTATTATATAAAGAATCTAATGAGTGTGTCATTTTACTTCTTCTCTTAGCTTCATTTAATCCTTCTTTAGGTCTTACATATCCAGCAGACAATGCATAAGCTTTTTCTTCAGCAGAACTTTTTTTACTAATAAAAGCTTTTCTTGCATCCTCAGCAGTATTAAATCCACTTCCTTTACCTCCATGATGCCAATCATCTGGATGCTGAGAGTCAAGTGTGGTGTTAATAATAAATTCTGCTTGCCTTTGAAGCTCTGGATCTACTCCTGGAATAATACTATCAGTGCGATATTTCATCATTCTATTATATCTATCAGATCCTTTCTCCCACTGTAATAATCCATATCCAGGCCCTCCACCTATCTGTTTAATTTTAGGATTCCCAAAACTTTCTTTAATAACAGAAGGCAATATTCCTAAGGATGTTTTATATCCTAGATTTTTATGAAAAAATTGCTGTAGCCAATCTATATTATCCCAATTTATCCTTTTATCAAATTTAGGATTAGATTTAATTTTATCTTCATAAATTGATTTATTAGATTCAAATTGAGGTTGTTTAGACACTTTTTTAGGCTCTTCTACAACTTCTTCTTTATTATCAGATTTAAATAAATTCCAAATGGGTAAAGGAGATAAACCATTCATAGTTCCTCCCATTTGAAATTTGTTTATTTTGCTGATTAATGTTTCCATTTCCTAGAGTTTTGAGCAAAGGTTGCCCTCTTCCTAACTACAGGATTAGAACTATTCTTTCCCTTAGCAATACATTTGGAAGTAACTTTTCCTCCACAATATTTAGTAAACTTACCTCTATTAGCTTTCTTTATATGTATCTTACCACCTTTCTTTAGAAATAATTCCATTTGTTCATCCAATGAATTTTCTGTTTCATCTATATATTCTGACAAGTCTATGCCAGATAAGTCTATGTTTAAATTTTGAAAATCTTTTATACTTAAACTCATATCAATATAATTTAATTGTCTAATAATCACTTCATGATAAAAATTTTAAAAACTCATATTATATCTTTTTTATGTTGCAAGATATAATTATATTTGCAGAATAAAAAGTAAATCTAATCATAAATTAATTAGGGTATAGGAATGATAAAATTAATTGAATTGTTTAATACTTTGATAAAGCACAAAGTCATTAAACATCCTAAGTGTTTTTTAATAACAGTTCTTATACTTGCTATGCTTGGCGTTCCTAGTTATGTAAAGAATGCTATTGAAAATGGAGTTCATTCTGTTTTTGTGGAAAAACAAGATATGCAAGATAGGATTATTAAATATCGAGGAGAGATTTCTGGAGAGATTGATAAAATTTTAAAAAATCTAAGACTTAGATTAGGTGCTGACAGAACTTTTCTTGGTGAGTATAGTAACACTGTTACTGGATTAACTGGACTTCACTTCTTATACTTTACCATTAACAATGAAGATGTTAAACCCGGAATTACTTCAATCGCCAGTAATTACCAAAAGCAAAATAATTCAAATTTTAAAACTATGTCAAGAGTGTTTACTGAGAATACTGTAGCAATAAGGGATATAGAGGAAATTAAATATTATGATCCTATTACTTATGCTATGGTTAAAAAGAATTCTACTAAACAAATGTACTTGATGTATTTTGAATTATATGGCACACCGATTGGGTTTGTTGGAGTAAGTTATGCTGATTCTACTTACAGAGATACTAATAAAATTTTCTATGAGGAATCAGTTGCATTAAGGGATTTAAGTGATCTATTTGACTATAAAGAAAAATTAAAGAAAAAATGATGATATTATGACAATGAGTATGAATGATGGAGATGTAAGTAAACATTTCCAATTTGGTGGTGAAGAATTAGTGATAGATAAGGAAACAGATGATGTGGTATATAATGATGAAAAGCATATATACGTAGGTAAGTCTGGATTAGTACAAGATAAAAAGTTTATATCAGTAACTACTCTAATAGGATTATTTGAGAATAAATTCGATGGTGATTTTTGGAGTAAATATAAAGCCTTAGAAGCTTTAGTAGGAGCTGATCAGTTTTCTTCAGTGAAAAAGAAATTATTAGATAAAAAAATATGGGATGATTCTTATTATTTAAATTTTGGAATCTCTCCAGAAGACTTTGAATCTAAATGTGAGGAGGTTAAATCTGGGTGGAAAGATACTAATAAAGAAGCCTGTGAGCATGGTACTAGAGTTCATGCCAAACAAGAAAATACTTTTTACATGAATCCACAGAAAATGATTGATAAATTTAATGTTGGGAATAAATTCAAAGTAAATAAAAATTATCATAAATTAGATTTAGAAAGAGCTATTTATCCTGAAATACTTTTATCATCAGTATCTAAAGATGGATTACTAAGAATAGCTGGCCAATCTGATTTACTTATTAAAGATGGTAATCATATTAAAATTTGGGACTGGAAGACTAATAAGGAATTGAAAATGGAATCTTATTATGATAAGAAAAAAGGATCTCATGAAATGATGAAATATCCTTTAAATAATATCCAAGATTGTAATTATATGCATTATACATTACAATTATCCTTATATGCCTGGATGGTTCAAAAAATGAATCCTAATTTTATTATAGATGAATTAAGAATAGTTCACTTTACTCATGATGGTCAAGTTAATGAATATGTTCTTGATTATAGAAAAGAAGATATAATTAGGATGCTTAAATATTATAAAAAGCAACTTGTTTTACAAGACTTAGAAGAAAGAAATAAACCTGTTATATTTTAATATGGGGAAAATTTCTGATATAGTTGGAGGACATGTTAAAGAGTTCTTAGAATTAAATGAGGACTTATATTTAGAGAGAATTAAAATATGTAAACAATGTCCTCTGTACTTAGATAAATTAGGTGGTATGTGTGATAGTTCCTTATGGATAAATCCAGATACTAATGAAACATCTGATATTCCATTATATGGTTGGTTTAGAGGATGTGGATGTAGATTAAGAGCTAAAGCTAGAAATAAAGATAATCATTGTGTTATAAATAAATGGTAAATGTTTAATGATTTAAAATTAATGAATTATGTATAATAACAAAAATGAAAATCCGTTATGGGTTCCTTCTGGTTTAAAAAAAGAAATTGAGGAAGCCAAATTCAAAAAAATTCAAGATGAAGCTATTGCTATTCAAAAAGAACTATTTGAAGAAAGAAGACAACCTAATTGGTGTTTAGAAGTGGCCGGCAACTTTGTAATGTTTAAACCTTATGTAGATAGTCCTTACTTATCTCCAGAAACATCTACTGGATTAATAATTAAGAGAGATCTTAAATTTGATGAAAAATCTGGCGAAGTTGCAGATATACAGGACACTAGATTTATAAAGACTGGAAAAGTGGTAGAAGTTGGGCCAGAAGTTAAATATATAAAGCCAGGAATGGATATTTTATATACCTCTGGATTTGAAAGAGTTCTTCCTATATCTACTAATGAGTATGGAGAAGAAGAATGGTGTATAATTCCTGCTGGGAATATAGTAGTTTATGGATTTAAAAAAGAAGAATAATATGTATTATGAAAATAAAAAAGACGTAATGTTCAAACCAGGAGATATAGTAAGAATTAAACATTCTGAATTACAGAATACTCCAGTAAATATGCTTATTACACAAAAAGTAACTGATTGCAATAAAGTGCTTCTAGGAATGAAGTGCTTGTGGTTTGATAAGGAAGAAGTTCCTCATGAAATGGTGATTTCAACTAAAGATTTAGAACTGGTTAAAGCCAGTGAATAACTTTAAGGAGTAATGTAATTTTTAGATAAAAATTATGTTACTCTTTTTTAATTTAAATAATGATATATGTTAGACTTTTTTCAGTATAATAATGCTACTGGACAATTAGAGTTAGTAGAACCTGCGATTTTACTAACAGAAGAGTTTGAGGCATTAATAGAACCAGAAAGAAATAAATGTGTTGAGGATGTAGAAGGGAGATATAAATTAAGAGCATTTAGGGAATTTAAATATATTTACCTAATGCTTAATTGGAAATCTCCTTATGCTGATTATCCTGAGCAGGATAGACATAAGATGGCTTTAAAAGACTCTAAACTGACTCAAGCTGAGTTTGATGATGAAACATTTAGAAAAGCTTGTAGAGCTTTTAAAGAGATGAAGGAGAATGATAGGACTTGGAAACTTCTTAAATCAGTATATAATATAGTAGACAAATTAACTATATATTTTGATTATTTGGTAGATCTAAATGAGAGAAAAGAAGATGGAAGTCCTGTGTTTAAGGCTAAAGATGTAATAGCTGAAGCTAAAAGTGTTGGGCCATTATTAGATGAAATTAAAGATGCTGAGATTAGATATAAGAAGGCATTAGAAAAGCAAAGTAAAATCAAAGGAGATCAGACTCCTGGTTTATTTGATTAATTATGGCTAAGAAGACTTTTGGGGCTAAAGGTAATGCTGAAAAGCTTAGAAAGAAAGAGGAAGAGAAGAAAGCCAGGGAAAAAGCTAAACTCGAAAAGGAATCTAAGCCTAAAAGAGCTTATCGTAAAAGAGAAACAACACAGGAATTATTAGATAAAATAAACTCTCAAGATTTAGTAGATGAAGAAATAGCAACTATTTATCACATTCCAGAGCATTTATTAGATGATCCAAAAGAAGAAGATTTAGTTTTGTACGATAATGATTACATAAGACAATCTTTAGAAATTGCAGATCAGACTAGAGAAAACTTTGATAATGAAGAATTTAGAAAGTTATATCATGTAAATGGAGAAGATGTTAAGTTCACAAATTGGGATGTGAGAATAGATGATCCAATAGAATATTTTGACCCAGATTTATCTTATGAATTAACTGGATATAGACCAATCACTGAAACACAGGGATTAGATTTTGATCCAGATTGGTTTAGAGAGCCTGCTATGACTAAAGAAGCTACTGGTAAATATAGTTCATTTGAGATAAATGGACCTTCCTATGTTAAATATTGGTTAGAGCAACAAAGAAGATGTATATATGGTTATACATATAATGGATATACTTTAACAGGAGATAATTACTTCTATTTAAATTTCTATAGAATGGATTCTCCTGCTGTTCTTAAATCTGATTCTAAGGCTAAGGTAACTGTAAGAAATGATTCATTTCCTACATTTATTGCAGAACAATATAAATATTTCCACTATGTGGAACTTTGTAAAAAATTAGGACTAAATGTCTTCGCATTAAAGTCCAGAGGTATTGGCTGGTCAGAGATGGGAGCCTGTTTAGGTGTAAATCTTTATACAGTTAAGAGAAGACAACAAGCTATATACACAGCATTCACAGATCTATTTGTTTCTAAGACATTAGAAAAATGTTGGAGACAATTAGACTATTTAAATACAGAAACAGAAGGAGGGTTTAAACATCTTAGACAAGCTGTTAATACAGCTACTCAGAAAAAAGCCTCTAAGAAAGATAGAGAAGGTAATGAGTCTGGTTTTGGATCTATGATTACTGGAATTGTTGCTGATAAACCTAGTAAGGTTAGAGGTGATAGAGCTGAGATGTTATTATATGAAGAGGTTGGATCTGATCCAGTTTTGATTAAAAAATGGATTCAAGGTGATGCTCTTATTATAGTGGGTGGATCTAGAATAGGATTTAAGATAGGATATGGTACTGGAGGTGATGAAGGTCCTGCCGTAGCTGGATTAAATGAATTATTTTATAAACCAAAAGAATATGATATACTTCCATATAAACATAACCACACAGCAGATGGTGAATATGTAATTACATCTTATTTTATTCCTGCATATAGTGTAGTTATTGTAGATGGAATTATAGATAAAAGAGGAGTATGTAATAAGAAGAAAGCAATTGAGCACTATAATAAGAAAAGAGAGGCTAAAGCTGGATCTCCAGAAGGTTATCTTACATATTGTGCTGAATATTGTTATAATCCAGATGAGGCACTTTCTAGACAGGGTGATAATATCTTTGATTCAGTAGCTATAGCAGCTAGAATAACGGATATTAAAGTTCATGGTTCCGGAATTAAACCTAAAGTTGGAATAGTAGACTACTCCTATAGTAAAGATTTAAATCAAGACATTCTCAAATTTTTACCTTCTCCTAATGGTAAAGTTAGAATATATGAACTTCCCAGACATGATGAAAATGGAGCTCTGTTTAAGAATTTGTATGTAGCAGGAATTGACTCTATTGACCAGGGTATAGATCAATCAACTGGTCAAAAAGATGTTTCTGATTACTGTCTAGTAATTAAAAGAAGAACATTTGGATTGGAGCCTCCTAAATATGTAGCTATATATAAAGATCGTCCTAGAAATATTAAAGAAGCATATAATCAAACAATTAAATTATTAGAATTTTATGGTTGTCAAGCTGTACTTGAAAGTTCAAGAACTGCTATTGTAAACCATTTTAAGGATAGAAAAAAGCAAGGTCTTTTAATGAGACGGCCAAGTTCAGTTAACCCTACTAATAAAGTAACTAATACTGATATGTTTGGGGTATATCCATCTAAGCAAACAATTGAATATTATCTAGAACTTATAGCTGATTTTGTATTGGAATATTGCTTTACAATAGATGATTTAGCTATGTTAGAAGAGTTAAGTAAATACTCTTTTGAAGACAAGAGAAAATTCGATATTATTGCTGCGATGGGGATGTGTGAAATAGGTGATCAGGAGATGAGAACATGGGGAGCTGTTGCAAAGAAAATGAATGCAAATAAGATGAAACCTTTTGGATATTGGTATGATGATAATGGGATTAAACACTATGGAGTTAAGCCTGATCCAATTCAAGATTTACAAGATTTAGCTAATTTACAATATGATATAAATGATGACAAAGTCGCAAGAGCAAGAGCTAATTTGCAAAATAGAAGATATAATACTTGAAGTATATGAAGCAATATATGTAGGAAAAATGAAGATAGAAGAAAAAGAGGATGGATTTATTCTTAGTCTTTATATGAATAAAGATTTTCTTACTCCTACATGTAAAATCTATGTACAATGTACTTCAATAGATGAGTTTCTAGACTATGTAAGAGAGGATCTCTTAAATAGAAACCTCAATTTAACTAAATTTAGTGTAGGAGAAAAAATAGACTTAAATGACTACAAAAAAAGAAACAGAAGAGCGGGACAAGAGGATTCAGAAAATAAATCATACAATCTCGGATCTTGTTTATGATAAGATAGCTTTAAAGAAAGCTTATAATTATTATCATGGTAAAATGGACTTAGATCAATATAAACATCTAGAAGAAAATTATGGAATAGGAACTCCCACACAAATTAAATTTATTCCATTAATTAAAAAACATGTAGATGCATTAGTGGGACACTTTTTAGATTTACCTTTAAATATTCAAATATCTTGTAAAGATTCTAATACATTATCTAATATATTTAGAGAAAAACAATTATACATAGATTCCCAAATAAGAGATATATATATCAAAGATCTTCAAAATCAAATATTAACTAAATTTGGACTTCAAGGGACTCCTCCCACTGACCCTTTAACAGAGGAATATTTAAATAATTTAGTTAACGATTTAAATAAGAACTTCATTTCAGAATATGAAATAACTGCTCAGAATCTTATTACATATTTATCTCAATCTAGAAATATAGATTTAAGAACTAAATCTAGAATCTTATTTACAGACTTATTGATAACAGGTACAGCTTATTATAAAGAGTATCCTAGTGAAAGTGGAGATAATATAGAGTTAGAAACATTAAATCCTATAAATACCTTTATTGAAAGAAATCCCAATAGTTATTATTTAAAAGATTCACCTAGAGCAGTATGTAGATACTACATGACTCCAGAACAAATCCTTCATAAATATCATAAAGAATTAGATGATGAGTCTAGGAAAAAACTTGAAGAAGGATTAATTAGACATGGGAGTCAAGATGGACAAGTTTATGTAATTAGATCTACTGGTCCAGTAAGTGCTGTAACTGATAATAACACAGAATTAGGCACTGGAGTTTTAGGAGGATTAGAAGTATCTCCTACTTGGGATGGAAATTATTCTATATACACAGCATCAAGAAGAGATATAGTAGTTCATGAGATTGAATATATAGATACTGATGAACATGGTGTAGAACATAGATATTCTGATGCCAAAATTGGAGAAGATATTTATATCATAAGAAAGAAAGATATAAATGTTATTAGATCAGTAGATAATAAGAAACATTGTACTTTATCAATCAATGGAGTATTTATGACTACTAGACAAAATCAACCATTTTCATTAGTCTTAGCTACTGCTGATCTTCAAGATATGTATAATATTTTACATTTCCATAGAGAAAATCTTATAGCCAATTCAGGATCTAAAGGAGGATACATTGATGTAAGTAAAATTCCAACTTGGCTAGACGAAGATGAGACTATGAGATTACTTAAATTCGTAGGATATAAAAAACAAGGATTCGCACCATTAGATTTTTCTCAAATAGAACCTGGAGTTGCACCTGTTAATACAATATATAATGGATATGATGATACAGTTCCTCTTAATGCAATTCAAGCCATTGATATATCATTAGAGAGAGTAGAACTTTCAGCATCTAGTATTACAGGAGTATTTAGAGAAATGATTGGGGGAATAGAGCAAAAAGATGCTGTTCACAATGTTAAAGTAGGTATGGAACAGTCCTTTATAATAACTAAGTCTTATTTTGCTAATATGAATCTAATATTAAAAGAGCTAATGTTAGATGCATTAAATTTAGGGAAAATAGTTTACAAGGATGGATTGACTGGAGCTATTATATTAGGAGATAAAGGACAAAAAATCTTTACTGCTCTACCAGAATATTATACTCTTACAGACTTTGATATACATATAGCAGATGGACAAGAGGCTGTTAGAGATATGGAAAGTATTAGAGAATTAAATCTTGAATTAGTTAAAGCTGGACAAGTTGATGCAGAAGTAGTTTTATCAACAGTTGGATGTAAAAGTCTTACCGATTATAAACAAAAAAGTCTTGAAGCTATTAAGAGAAGAAAAGAAGAAGCTGGACAGATACAACAAATGCAACAAAATCTTGAACAATCTGATCAAGTTATTAAAGAGCTTCAACAGCAACTTCAACAAATGCAACAACAATTACAACAAGCTCAGCAACAATTACAACAAGCTCAGGATGATTCAGAGAAAAATAAAATTGAATGGGCTAAAGTTAAATTACAAGATGAATTTAATAAGAGTAAGATTGAGGTTGACAATAAAAAGGTTGATCTTGAATTAGCACAGATGTTTGATAATAATCCTCATAATAATGAAGTTAAATACTAATGAGAAACGTAAATATAAACTTAAAAGCAACCTTTTCTGAAAATGGAACTACTGGGTTTACTTTAAAAGATACAACAGGTATAGGGTATTTAAAATTTATGCCAGAACAGTCTGGGGTGTCTTCAGAGTATTATAGAACATCAGATGTAATATTTTTAGATTTAGTAAATTATAATAAATTATCAGATAATAAACTTACAGGATTTAAATATGTGGTTGGATCAGATGCTAGATATGAAGATTATAAGTTAGAATATAAATCTACAGTAGATGGATGGTTTACAGTTGACCATTTAGTTCTTCCTACTTTAAATTATATGAAAAACTTTGTTGCAGAAACTGTGGCAGGTGCAGCTAGAAGTGAAGAAGTCCTGTTTGATGGATCATATATAGTATATGACACAGATTCACAGGAATATCTTCAGTTAGACATAGTATCTGGAATTTATACAGCTCATAAAATTGATATATATTATATAAAAGAACATTTAAATAATATAAATCTAGTAGGAATTGAAGAACAATTGTTCTTAATAGGAAAACTAGAAAAATGTTATGAGGATATGATTAAATTTATACTATATAATAATTTATTTGAAGCCTGTTTATATAAAGATAATGATTTAAATAATATATATAGAAATAGAGATATAGTATGGATGGCTTTGGAGCTTATAAGAAGATTAATCTCTCAATGTAATTTCTTTGAGGCACAGAGATTGCTAGAAAGGATAAGTACTTGTAATACATTCTGTACTAAAACTCTAAGTAAATTTAATAATAAAATAAAAACTGGAGGATGTAATTGCTAATGAAAACAAGTGGAAACCCTACAGTGTTAGGATCTGAAAGCTGCTACTCTACTGAACATGTAAGAACTAATTGCTATGATCAGTTTGATTACACAATTACTAAGTTTGAACTTCAGAATGGAGATACATTAGTAATATATCAGAATCCTAGAAATATTTTAAAAGCTAAAATACCTCAATTAGAGGGGTTTAAGTTAGATATAGATACTTTAAATAAAAATAAAGTAGAAAATACTTTTGTAATAGATACAACAGATGGATTAGGTGGAGGAGGAGAATTATCTGGAACTAAAATCACCTTAACCCTTAAAGCTAATAATGAACATGTACATTTAGATAGAAATGGATTTTACATTGAAGAATTTACTGAGGTAACAACTTCTGGAACTGTTCCAAGTCCAAAAACTCAAGATGAAGAGCATTATTTAACCTCTAAAGGAACTTGGGTTACTTTATCTCAAATGAAGTACATGGGAGAGATAAATTTAAGTACCGGATTCCCAAATCCGGATAATTTATCTCAAGGAATGATGTATAATATAGCTGATTTAGGAGATCCATCTAAAACTATAGTAAATCCATATGATGATAAAACTTATAAATCAGAAGATGTTCTCTTATGGACTGGGTCTAAATGGGTTGTAATAGGAACTACAAGTGTTAAGGTAAACTTAGGTATTCAAACAAGTAGGACTACTAATGTTATATCTAATTCAGCTGGAGAAGGAGTTACTATACAGTCAGCAACTTCACAAGCTGCAGGACTTTTATCTGCAGATTCTAAAGATGCAATATCTAAATTTTCTGGAATAAAGACTATAGATGGATTAGTTCAAAATCAAGGAGGATTATCCTTAAATTACACAGAGAGAGTATTAGAATCTCAATCAGAAGCTCCTAAGAATATAATCATTCCTTTAGCTACTGATACTACTAACGGACTACTTTCATCTACTGATAAAATTAGACTAACTAGTTTACCTAATAAAACAAGTAATTCCTCATTAAATCATGATGGATCCACACTAATATTAGAAAATACTACAGTTGATTTAGATTCTGGATCTATTAGTATTGATAAAATTCCTTTTCCTATAGCTTCTTATCAGGATAAGAACTATAAAGATGGAGTCATTTCAGGAGAAAACATGGAAAAATTAGATGGAATAACTGGAATGATAACATTAGTTGGATATGAGCACAATCTTGAAGATTTAAGAATTACTTATCAGAAATACAATGCTAATTCTGGAGATTTAATCTCAGATTACTTTGCTTTACCTACTGCTACTGTAACTAGAAATGGTTTATTATCTAAAGATGATAAAATTAAATTAGACTCATTATCAGTAATGGTTCAAAAGCAAGCTGATTATGATATAACAGATCCAGAAGATGTAGCTTATATAAAAAATGCACCTCAAGTATTAACTTCAGTTGGAGTTAAAAGAGCTCTAGTTCCTTCAACATTGGGATTAGCTACTAAAGCTAATAAAATTCTTAATGCAAATGGAGAATGGGTGGATGTTACATTAGCTAAACCTATTATGACAGTTAGTGATACAGAACCTACTGATCCTAATTTAAGAGTAGATGGTGCTATATGGATTAAACCTTATAATGCTCCTGGAAGATGAGTAATATAATGAAGGCTGAGAGTATTTATGTATTCAAAGATGGTAAGCCAGTTCCAATATACTTAGGATTAATTTATAAAGATGATAATATTATTGGAAGAGTAGATTCTACATTTCACTTAGCTTATGAGGATACTTTCTATCAATATCGTCTTCAAGTATATACATTTTCACTATCTCAATATAGAGATGAAAATAATAATGTAGTATTTAGAATAACTCCAAATGATCTTAATCTTCCAAGATTCTCTGATCTAGTAATAGATATTAAGAATAATTCTGGAGAGGATTATATAATCAATATCTTCACAACTGACACATCAGAACATTGGGATTATTATACAGACAAGGATATACCAGTAGGAGAATATTGGAGAGCATCTATAAGAAATTCTCAGGATCAATATTGGAATTACCGTTTTAATGTTAGTTCAATAACTATAGAATAATATGAGCAAATTGGACAGATTACTAGAAAAAGCATTAGAAGAATTTAATGAAATATTAGAAGACTTTGAATATGGAAGATACCCAATTGATTATTCCTTCCTATTTGAAGAACTTCAATTCATGAAATTATTAGATACAGACTGTATAAAAGATTCTTATTTTAACTCAATACTAGAATATTTCTTAAATAATGGACTTAACAACACAACTTTCCAGCAATTGCAGTGATAACCTATATGGTATGGAGAATCCAAATTGTTCAGTTCCTCAATATATAGACTTTAGGATTAAGAATGTTGAGTATAATGAATATACATTTGAATTACTTGTTAAACAAAACCCAGACGTTGTTAAGAAAGTGAAAATTAAAAGTGGGATAACTTTAGAAGATTTATCCCACTTGAATCCTGTTCTATATATAACATCTGAAGAACTACCATTAAAGATAAGTGAAAACACTCATATAGTAAGGAAAGAAGGTTCTGAGTATTACTATTATTCATGGAGTGATAAATTAAATAGATATTTTAGTGTTAAGTTGGAAGAAGGATATGAGTTCTATGATTTAAAAACTAAGACTAAATATAGATTAGAAAATGGAGAACTAACTAATGTCTCTAATGTAGATTTAGATATAGAATTTACTGATTCCTATATAAATATCTCAAACTCTAAAGGAGATGGGATTACATTAACCCCTGCTACACATTCTAAGGCCGGAGTAATGACTTCTGAGGATAAGATTAAATTAGATAGAATTAGAGGCTATATAACTGACACTGATTTAGTTGAAGATAATCTATCTCCTAACATATATATGAAGGTAGTTCATTATAATGTAGAGAATAATGAAACTACTGAAGAAACTTTCTTACTTCCAGAAGTAACATTAACCCAAAATGGATTAATGACTCCTGAACATAAAGAACTATTAGAAAGTTTCTATGAATCAGTTATTGAAATAGATTCTAAATTTACCTCTAATGAAGATGGTCTTACTTATTTTTACATAACTAAAGACCCTTATACTCTACAAACTAAGACACATTCTATAACTATTCCTTTAGTTACTAAGAATACTAATGGATTATTCTCTAAATTTGACAAGAGAATGATTGATAAGTTTTCTTTTTCATATGTAAATCAGGCTATATCAGAGGTTAGATATGATGGAGCTTTATTAACTAATGAAAAATTTAAAGTAACTAGAGATCAGAATAATTATTATATAAAAGGTAATGATGGCACTGATATTCTTATTGAATCTTATGACCCTAAAACCGGGAGAGCAGGATTATTTAATAAGGAAATATATGAAAGCCTAGGCACATTTACCAATTTAACTCCAATAGTAGAAGATTTTAGAGGATTTAAGAAAGGAGAAGTTTTTGAAGATACTCCTTATGACGATTTAATTAATAAAATCTTATATCCTCATCTTAAACCTATTATTAATTTTGCTTATACTGATCCTAATGGTGGGGTATTTGAAAAAGAATCAGAGGTTAAGTTAAATATTCTAGAAATTGGAGTAACTAAAAAGTCCTATGATATAGATAGGATAGAGATATTAGATGATAATTATAATCTTCTTTATACATTTAATGATTTATATATAAAAGATGGTGGAGTGTTTAACTTTAATGTTCCAAAAATACTAGATACAACTAATAGAAGTGAGATATTTTTTAGAGTAAGAGTTACAGATAAGCAAAATGGACAAGTAGAAGTACTCACAAAGAAGTTCCAGTTTATTTACCCATACTTCTATGGAGTAATGGCAGATGAGGAAGATATAAACTTCGATAGGTTAGAGAAAATAGTGGAGTTAAAATCCAATAAACAAGTAGATTTTACTGCAGATTATCAGAGATTAGTATTTGGTTATCCAGAATATTATGGAGATTTAGCTATTATAAGGGATGAAAATGGGTTAAATGTCAACGGATTCTTTAAAAAGATTTATGCTACGTTGACCACAGATAATACATCAGTTCCATATATATTCTATGCATCAAATTTAACTACTGTTGATAATTTTGCAATTAATTTTAATTACAATAAGTAAATGAATCTTTTTTATGCTAATGGGACTCCGGTTATAAATAGTTTAAAAATACAATCGGAGGTTCCATTAGATCCTAGGTTAAATCCTGAAACAATAGAAGAGAGAGATTCTCTTGTAACTAAACACATAGCCTATGATAGAATGAAGGTATATGTGAAAGAAACAGATAGTGAATATGTATATCATAAAGATGAAAATAAATGGGTAATATTATCCAAATTTGAAAAAGAAGAAAAAGATAAATTAGAGAATATAAAAAATTATCTAGTAGATACAGAGATTATCTATGATAAAGATAATAACTTATTATATAGAGAACATAGTTATGATCCTAATACTAATATAACCTCCTTAAGAGATTATAGTATTCCAGAAGCTACAGTTTTAGGTGATGGAACATTATATAATGGATTACTTTCTAAGTTCTATGTTAATAGATTAAATAATGTAACTGGTTATCAAATAGATGCTAAGATTACATCTGACACAGAAACAGAATCATTATTTTTAACTGTTACTAAATATAATCCAGATACTGATGAATCTGTTACTACTAATTTAAACATTCCTCTTGTTACAGATGATAATAATGGATTAGTTTCTCCAGAAAAGAAACACTGGATGGACAATGCTGATGGATTATCTAATACGGGAACTACTTCTCAAACTTGGCAATTACAGAAAAGTGATATAGACACTAGATTGGATCCAAATGGAGGAGTTATTATCAAAAACAGTGGAGGTAAGTTAGAAGTAAGAAATAATCAAGATAACTCCTATGCTCCTGTTACGTTAGGGGATATAATTATAGAAGGAAATGTAACTCAAAAAGGAGAGAGTTTTATAACTCAAGCTGAGACAGTTGAGGTGAGGGATAATACAATTCTTTTAAATAGAGGAGAAACTGCAGCAGGGGTATCTAAAGGATTCGCAGGAATTGAAATTGATAGAGGTACGTTACCTAAATTCCAAATATTATTCGATGAATCAGATAGGAGATTTAAAGCTGGAGAGGAAGGGGATTTATGGTGTCTAGCTCTTAGAGATGATGATGCTGATATGCTAAATGGGATGTTTACATCTTGGGATTCATCTACTAAGAGATTGAAAACTACTAATATAATTCCTTCTGATAGGAAGTTAGCTTTTACAGATAATAATTCTTATCTTCAATTAACAAGTCACTCATTTTCAGGAGATGCTTTAAATCAAACACTAAGGTATTCTAACTCATTAGGGGGAATATTTATAAGTGCAGGAAACACTAATCTTAATTTAGATACAGATAAAACTGGTTTCTATTTCCACAAAAATATTTTACTTCCTAGTACAATATCTTCTGTATCTGATTTTCTATTTAAAAGAAATGATGTTACTAAATTATCTCTAAAAGATACAGTTGCACAGTTTACTGTCCCAGTAACAGCTATCACTTTTAACAGAGCTTCTGATGGTTCAGAAGTATTATATCATGCAGATTTAGAGAACACTGAATTTAAAAATTATATCATTATTGCTGGCCCAAATGATATTAAGCTTTATCTTAAATCTACTGATGAAGATAATTATAATCTTATATCTTCAGTGGATCAAGACGGAAACAAACTTTCTAATATGGGATATTATGGAAGTTATTGGGCAATAGAAAATAATAGAATTGCAGTATATAAATATGATGCTAATGGTTATCCAGAAATAATAAATCAGGATGGAACTTCTCCAGGGTATTTAAGAGCCTGTACGAGTGGATTTTTACCTAATGTTAGTGGTAATCTAGCTTCTGGAGGTAATGGATATTTAGGAACTAGTAGTTGGGCATTTGCTAATGCTTATATAGCCAATAATCATTCTAATAAATATTATTTTGGAACAAATGATGTATTCTTAAATGCTTCTACAACTAGAATATCTGCTAGAACAACAGGAGCTGCTATTGGAATGAATGTAGGATCATTACTTGTTTCTAATAATTATAGTGATGAGACAAAAGTTCCTAATAATGGAATATATTCTAAAGGAGCTATTAAGTCATACACAGGATTTACAAGTGATTTTAGAATCTCCAATCTTACTATAGCAAGGACTGGAAACGATGTGTTACATATTTCCTCATTTGCAAATGATCCTGAAAATAGGCCAGGGACTGATCCTATAAGTAGTCAGGTAATAAATGATGGAGTTGCTTTAACTTACTTCTGGCAAGGTGATTTTGCCTTCCAACTTGTGGGAGATATTGATGGCACTGGAATGGCATATAGAAGATATACTCCTTCTACTGGAGCTTCTGGTACTTGGAAATTTTTAGCTGATACTAATTGGGTTAGTAATAAGATAACTTCTGTGGCTGGTAATTATCTTCCATTGGCTGGGGGCACTATGACTGGTAGCATTATAATGAGTAATAATATCACTATACAATCTAAAGATTCTAGTGGCAATTCAAAAAGATTAATTGGAAAGGGAAGTGATAATGTAACTTATATTGGAGATTCTGATGGGCATACATTCTTATATAGTGATGCTGCAGATATTTCTCATATAAGAAATGTGACCTCATATAGAATATGGGATGCTTTTAACCTCACTTCTCCATTATTATATGCTTCAGGCACTGCTGCAACTCCAACAACTGTTTATAACAGAAATCTAGGAGTTAATGGCTCTCAATGGACTTTCTTATCAGCAACTAATGCAGCTACTACATCTATATATGCTCCAACTGCTGCTGGAACTAGTGGTCAAGTGCTAACTTCTACTGGTGGTGTTCCCACATGGTCTAATATCTCTAGTGTTGGAGATAGTAGATATGTTCTTAAGAGTGGAGATACTATGACTGGTAGTCTTAGATTAAATGGAGGATGGCTTGCATTCTCAAATAATGATTGGACTAATGAAGGTGGTGTTTATAAAGAGGTTGAAGGATCTTTAAAAGTTTGGAGAGTTAGTACAGATGCAGAAAACAAACCTAGTGCTTATGGAAGTGTATTACAAATTAATAGCAGATCAGGGCATTGGAACACTCAATTATGGATTGATCAAACTAACACTGCTGAAAATAATGGTAAATTAAGATATAGAAGTACTAAAACTTATTCTTCTGTAGAATGGAATAATTGGACAGTATTAGCTACTGAAGATTATGTAAATTCTAAAGCTGCTGGCTATTTACCACTAACAGGAGGAACATTAACTGGACAATTAATTATCAATGCAGCATCTAATTCACTAATAATAAATAATACAAGTTCTGGTGGAAACGAATCTTTTATTAAGGTTAAATTAAACGGAACTGATAAGGCAGCTATAGGATTCTTGTCTGGAAGTGGGAGCTACATTCATAACTATGAAAGTAGTAAATATTTGTTTGTAAAATCTGATGGTGCTTATTTTGGAACACCTAGCTCTAATGTAAAACTCCTTACTACAGATGATAATGTTATAACTGCAGTTGGAGGAGAAAATTATGTAAATGTAAGTTTATCTAAAGCTGCACAAGCTTCAGCAGGAGCTGCTAAATATTTAGAATGGTGGGATAGTACCCCAGGATGGTATAATTTTAGAACTGGGTATATCATAGCAAATGGATTTATTAGGGCAACCACATCACTCCAGTGTGATGGGCAAGCCATATTACAATATTCCCACAATGGGTCATATCATAATGCCATTAATGTAAATAAGTCAGATGGTGCTGGTTATGTAATGATAGGTAATTATACTAGTAAGATGAGAACTTTCCTTTTATCTAATGCTTCTGATATATTACACTATAGAAGTACAGATGGCTCTAGTGGAACAGATTATGTAATGTGGGATGCTTATAATCTCCCAAATCCTGCAACTCAAAACTGGGTTACTAGTCAAGGTTATTATAAATCTGGATCATCTTCTCCATTATTTACTAGTGGAGTGTATTTAGCTGCTAATGCTGGAACAGGGGGTTGGGCTAGAGGTTATTGGATTGGAAATACTAATTCAGCTAGTACATCTGGAGTTACATTTGGTGGATATGGAAATGGAGACACTCCAAGTTATGCTTATATAGGTGTTGGCACAAACTTAAGTTATTCTGCTGTAAATAATCTTAAGGTCTATACAGATAAAGTTACTTTTGGTAATAAAACACTTGCAACAGTAGATCAAATACCTACTATACCATCTATCTCTATAACTACTTCTGGAAGTGGCAGTGTAGTAACAGGAATATCAGCAAGTGGGCATACCCTAACAGTTACTAAAGGATCAGCGTCTGTGTCAGTATCATGGAATGATATTACAGGAAAACCTTCCTCATTTACTCCTTCTGCACATACTCATGAATATATTGTTGGTAGATATACTGGTTCTGGAGGTGTTATAGCTCCAGGTTCTATAGGCACATACAAATTACAATGTAACATGATGTATACTAATGCTGAATCAAGTGGAGGAGGATATTGTGATTGGATATTAATGAATGCATATTCATGGAGTGATGTGCCTTATGCAACAGCTATTGGAGTAGTAAAAGCTGCAACTCCTAGTGCTTACATAATGTCAGGACCAAATAGCACTGATAAATCTACTTGGGTTAGAAAAAAATTAGCTACAACTGATGAAATTCCTACTAGAACAAGTGATTTAACCAACAATAGTGGATTCTTAACTAGTTCTTCTCTTTCTGGATATGCTACACAATCTTGGGCAAATGGTAGGTTTTTACCATTAAGTGGAGGAAAACTGACAGGAGATTTAAGTTTTCAAGAAGCTAGTGGTATAATATTAAGACCTTCAAATGATTCTTATATATCTGGTATCTTTGCTGATACTCAAGGTAATGAATGTGTTGCTGTTTGGGCAAAAAATACAGTTACTAGATTAAGATGGCATGCTGGAGTTGATATGTCTGATGGAACTGCTAACTTAATGATGGGCATCATTCCTGATTTTGAAATAACAAAAGCTAGTGGTACAGCTATTGGGTATATTGCAGGAAATGAAATATTACATTCTAATAATTACACTTCTTATACTGTTACTAAGACAGGAGGTGGAGCTTCAGGAACTTGGGGAATTAATATTTCAGGAAATGCCACAACAGCAACTACTGCATCTAAATTAGGCTCTTCCACAGTAGGAGGTACAGCTAAACCTATTTATCTAAGCGCAGGTACTGCAACAGCATGTTCAGCCACAGTAGGCTCCTCAACAGTTCCAGTTTATATGAATGCAGGAACCATTACTCAATGTTCTACTACTTTAGGAGTATCAATTACTGGTAATGCAGCTACCTCTACTACAGCTACTAAATGGAATGGTTATGATATCTGGGTAGGAACAGAATCACAGCTTCCATCATCTAGGTCAAGCACTACAATATATATAGTAACAGATGCATAATTAATATCATATCTCATCATATATTATAACATCAATCTATATTAAATACAATCTTTTTGACATTGAGGGAGTAATTTAATATCCATCTAAACTTATAATATTATGAATGAGAATATGAACCTTATTCCTAAAATAGAAGAAATAGTCTGTAAAGTATTCAATATAACTCTAGAAGATCTTAGAGGAAATAGAAAATTTAGATCTCATATGATGCAAGGAGTGTATTATTCCACATATTACATGTTAAGTACTACATCTCCTTCTATAGATTATCAAGATATTATGATAAACATCATAGTATAATCATTAGATCAGTAAACAAATGTGAATCACTTAAAGGCTTAGATAAAGACTTCTATACAAAATATCGCATGTGTGAATTGCAGATAGAAAATAATTTAAAATCCTAATAAAATGAACTATCTTTGTACTATTGAAAACGATCAATAGCGCGAAGATAGTTTTTTTATGTCTAATTTTAAATTATTTTAAATTATGGGAAATTATAGTGCAGGCATGGAAGGAATGCCTAACATTTTTAATTTTATTCCTGAGAGTAAATCAAGTGGAATGAATGATCTTCCTGGGTTACTAGCTCTTACAAGAGATGGTAATAACAACAACGATAATGGTTGGGGAGGACAATGGGCAGTTTGGTTAATCTTCATCTTAGCTTTCTGTAACGGCGGATGGGGTGGATTTGGAAACAGAGGTGGAGGACTTGGAGGAGTTCTATCAACACCAGAAGTTCAATCAGCTTTATCTAATGAGTACTTACTAACAGCTATCCAAACAGCTTCTAAAGATAATGCTAATTTCGTACAGAATTTAGCTACACAATTAAATTGTGACACTAATGCAATTCAAAATGCAATCAACCAAGTTGCTCAAACAGTAGGATTAGGACAGAAAGATATAATCAATCAAATCTGCCAATCTAATAGTGCAATCTTAACAACTGTACAATCTACAGGATGTAGTATAGAAAATGCTATTAACCAATGCTGCTGCACAACTCAAAGATCAATTGATGCTGTAAATCTAAACTTAACTAGCTTAGGTTATCAAGAACAATTAAGATGTCAAGAACAAACTTGCAACATTAATAATAATATGAATGTTGGGTTTGCCAATGTAGGAGCTAAGATAGATCAGCAAACTATTGCTATCAATCAAGGATTCCAAAACTTGAAAGATATGTTATGTGATTATAAGATCGAAAGCTTACAATTAAGAAATGCTGAGTTAAATAATAATGTTCAAACATTACAACAATACAATGCATTGCAAGCTCTTATCAATCCTATAAACACTAAATTATCTTATTTAGAGTGTATAATCCCACCTAGACCAGTTCCAGCTTATATAGCTCCTCAAACTGGATGTGGATGCGGATGTGCAGCTGCTTCAACAACTGTAACGCCTGCCTAATTTAATTAATAATAACTAAGGGAGAGAAATCTCCCTTTCTTTAAATTAATAAGTTATGAGTGTAATAAATAATAAAGGTTTTGTAGACACAGGAGTTACCTATCTACAAGTTGTAGAAAGATTCCCAGTTAATGTGGCAAGAGAAGGATTCTCTAGTTTAATTAATGTAGTGGAAAAGAATATAATCAGACAAGGAACTTCAGATACATTCCTAGTAAATTATACGCTAGTGCACACGATGACCTATAGACCTGTTACAGAATGTAATCTTAAGACCACTGTAAAGAACTACACAATTTCTATTCCATTAAGATTAACTAATCCTCCAGCAGTAGGTACATTGCCAACAATAGATGAAACTACAGTTTTAGGAGATGAAACATTTATAAACACCTGCGGTGGATGTCCAGACGGAGCATTTAATAAATTTGTAAGAAATGTTACATTAGAATTTAATGTAGCAGCAGCACCCGCAGCTTAATTATTAACAATTTAAAAATCTATGTCATATGAATTTTGGAGAATTAAAACCAGGTGATACTTTATATTTAATTGATTATAATCAATTTAAGAAGGATCTAACATATATAAAAGGATTAGTACAATCCTCTGTAATTAATGAACCACCTAAGGATAACATGAATAATATGTATCAACTCATGCAGAAGGCCGGATTGGGTAACCAACAACCTCCTCAGAGTATTACAATCACAGCATTATTCAATGGAGTTCAATTTCCTTTCACAGTAACTAAAGAGATGTCCATAGCTAGAGCTGATAATAGGACAATATGTATAACTAGAGAAGATGTATTACAAGAAATAAGAGTCAGAAAAACTGATGCTACTAATCAACTTAAATCTCTAGATAGATATAATAAAATCCTTGAAGAATGTGAGAGAGTTGAAAAAGAATTACTAGGTGAGGAACCTAATTTATCTCCTAATATCCCAGATGATAGTAGATTTTTAGCTTTGGAAAAGAAAATTGAAGAACTTACTAAACTTATAAGCAATGGAAAAAATCAAGAGACTGTTAGAGGAAATGGGTCGGAACAAAAGACCTTACCACAAACATGATATGGAAGACAGATTTGGAAGAAAAGATAGTAGATACTCTAGAAGAGGTTTTAGAGATGAAGACGATGAAGAAGACAATAGTAGAATGAATAGATATAGTAGAAGAGGAAGATTTGGAAGGAATGAGGAAGAGGAAGAAAGAGAAAGGTATGGAAGATCCAATAGAAACAGATCTATGAGAAATAGATTTGATGATGAGGACGACGAGGATGATAGAGAAGTTCCTGAAGAATTAAAAGACCTTGAAGAAGAAGTTTGGGAATATATTGAAGAGATTAAGAAAGAAGATCCAGAATTATTCTGTATGTTAAAATGTGATTTATGGAAAGCTATAAAAGGCCCACATTTTGATGAAGATTATGTAGAAGATGCTTTAGAAGAAGTAGCTGAACATTTTGGAAAAAGAGAGCCTAGATGGAAATGTGAAGAAGCTAAGCAAATCGCAGAGAAATTTGGGGTTAAATTTGGTGAAGAGTTTAATAAACATGATTGGACTTATGCACTAAATCTAATGTATTTCTTATTCTCATCAGTTTTACAAGATAACCTTCAGTCATATGCTAAATGTGCTCATGCTTGGTTAAAGGATGAGTGTATACCAGATGGTAAAGCATTTTGGCATTTCCATAGATTTTTAAAAAGTAAAGAAGAGGAGTAATCCTCTTCTTTTTTTTTATGTCTATATATTATATTTGGAAAGACTTTAAGTTTTTACTATATTTGCAAGATAAGTAGAGAAGTACAAAAATTATGAATAATTAAAATCAAACTAAATGGAGAGATTTAGAATAGGTAGGTATCCATTTAATTTTCAAGGTGACTTACTTAGAGATATTGTTGTTAAGTTAAATTATAATTTCTCATTGATAGAAGATCTTCTTAGACAAGGAGGAGTTTCTATTGATCCAGATAATTTAATAACAATAAACAACATTGAGAAGCTAATACAAGTAATAAATGATAAGATAAGTAATGAGCTAAATTATTTAGTTTATGTTTACTATGACGGAATTTATCATTTCCTTTCTGATATAGAGTTCTCAGATGATAAAGTAAACTTGATTTTTGAAGGATCTATAATAAAAGATGGTAAGATTGTATCTAGTACTTATATTATTACTTGCGATTTAGATTCTGAGGGTAATATTCTTAATGTAACTTCAGAAAATAGTAAAAGAGAATATAATATAAGTGGTTTTAGAGTTATAAGAATAAGAACTAAACCTCTAGAATTTATAGATGAGGAGGATTTAAAATTAGTTGGAGAGGCTCTAAAAGACCCTTCTAATAGTAACAGTGTTGAGTTATCTATTCAAGACAATTCTTCAACTACTAATCTTATTCCTCATCAATCTATATTATCTACTATTGTTTCAGATAATGAAATAGCACATGAGCTAAAATTTATAACTGGAGAAAATTTAATAACAGTTAAATTTACATATAATTCTAATACTAAGGAATTAATAGGATCTCCTAGTTTAACTGAATCTTTAGCTCCATCCTCAGAAACTTTAATTTTATCAGAAATAAATGATATACCAAGCGGAGGAAGAATATCAGATGAGAATTACAATAGATTAGTTCTAGCTATAGAGAATAATGCAGATATTTATACTACTGATAATACAGGATTAATTAAATCAGTCATATTAATATCAGACACTGATAATGAGATTATATTAACAGTTAAGGATAATAATTTAACAGAGAAAAATATAATTATCTCCAAGCTCAATAATTTAATCAAAACTGAGAAAGTTGAACTTGCAACTAAAGAGTCAGTGGATAATAAGGTAGATAAAGAGCCTGGAAAAGGATTATCCAGTAATGATTACACAAGTGAAGAAAAAACATTAGTAGGAACTATTATTAACAAAGTTGATAAGGTTCAAGGAAAAGGATTATCTACATATGATTTAACTGAAGCAAGAAAGAATAAGTTAGACAGTTATCCAGAACTAACTGGGGCCGGAAACAAGGCTCTTATGGATAATGGAACATTTGTAGAAATAACTGGAGAAGGAATTATATTCTCTGATATTGAGATTATAAACATAGAGGATCTACAAGTAGAATATGTAACTGAAGAAATTTATAATAAAATAGCTAATGCTATTATAAATAATAGACACATTGTTTTAAATTCTATAAATAGATCGGATGTTTCTCCATTCAGTCTTAGAGCTGCTGAGCCTATTAATGTTATTACATATTCAGTTATAAGACAAGAGTATTTAAATTTCACTAATAGGGATATTTTCTTAGTCATTACAGACGGAACTACTACAACTGAGATTACTATTGAAAGTACATTTCATGTTATTATTATAAAAAGACCTTCTAGTATATCATTAGATAACTCTAATCCTCTTCCTACTGTTGAATTAATCCAAACAAGTATAGGACTTCAAGCTAATTTAGTTTTAGCTAAAAGTGATAGTGGAGTTCGATTAGTTAAAACTGAAGATGGGTTAGTAGCCCAATTTAAATGGGATGGAGAAGATCAAGAAATTAAGTTAAAATATGTAACTTCTCAAGAATATTCATCTTTAAATGAGATAGATCAAGGTACTTTATACTTCATTACTGATAATAGATATATTATGTTCCAAGGTATTAAGTATGGAGATAATATTTCTAGAGAAGAGATTAATGATATTAAGGAGTTATTAAATCGGAAGGTTGACAAAGAAGAAGGTAAGGGATTATCTAGTAATGATTATTCTGATTCTGATAAATCTAAAGTTGATAAGATTATTACTAGTGGAGAAGGTAATAAATATTTATCTGATAATGGTGAATATTTAGAAGTTAAAGGAGGAAGCTTTGTTTGGGACATGACATTTGCTGAGCAAGAGAATCCCAATGTTACAGGAACTGGAGGCATCTATACTATTTATGGAGCTTTAAGTCAAATGTATTCAAATATGTCTAGATATGGGGATTTCGCAGGTGTGGATTATGATAAATATCCGAGTTTTGTTCTTTACCCTAAATTTTATACCTTAGATTTTTGGAATAAATTTATCCAAGCAGTTAAAGAAGGAACTCCGATATTTATAAGAACTTGCTTTTTAAAGAACCCAGCGATAGGAGGCTATATGCCAGATGCGGACAAAGAGAATTTAAATATAAGATATTCACAAATTTTGCCTCTAAATGTTCAAATGTCAATGAATGGGAATTATTTAGAGTTTAACTGTAGAATCCCTGATGGATCTTTGTCAAATTTTGCAAACCCTTCTTTATCCTCTTATAGAGTCGATAAGTGTTTCTATTTAACTTTCAGTTCTCATAAAGTTGAAAATAATGAAATAATAGTAGAAAACTATCCGACAATTTATCCCTATCCTTCAAATTCAAGTGTAATGCCTTATGGAGGATTATATAATCCTGCATGGTTAAAAGAATATGTTACTGAAATTCCACTGCCTAATAAAGAACAATTTGATATAGGAGATAAAAAAGAAGATGAGAATAAGGTTCCTTATAGAGAATTTAGTATTAAAGAGTCCTTATTAGATAAAGTTTATATTATACCTCAATTCAATGATAATTCAGAATTATTAAATTATTTTGATGAGATTAAAGAAAAGGCAGAATCTAAGTATGCGATTTATTTAAATGTAAATGGAACTATTTATCCTTGTACAGTAATTCCTATAAGTGATACAATAATTTCTCTTAATATAATTGCAGGAAACAGTATAAATTATGCAATGATTAGTGTAGGCACTTATTTACTAGACAAAGCTAATAATACTGTAACATTAAAAGATCCTACTTTAATGTTTAATGGAGATAGGGATTTTGTATTAGATTCTTTAGGTAATGGAACTAAATTTTTATCCAATGATGGAACTTATAAGGAAATAGAATCTTCTATATCCCCAATAATTATAGATTCAGAGGATAATAAAGTATACACTAGAGAAGAAATACATAGTATATTAGAAGCTTATTCAAAAGGAGTTCCTATCTTTATATTGGATGGAGAAAATATAATAAGAGCAACAGAAGTTGTAGGACAAAGAGGTCAGGGAGAAGGAATGGCTTATTTAAGTTTTTATGTTCCTAAAATATTACATGAGAAAAAATCAGGAGATACAGGATTAGATACTATATTAATCTCCTATAAATATGAATTATCTGAAGGTAGTTCTATTCAAGTTAGTAGTGAGTATACTAATCTTATAGGTACTGGGAATGAAAATAAGTATTTATCTAATGATGGTACATATAAAGAAATTCAAGTTCCTTCTATATCGCCTATAGTTATTGATATAAATGATACAGAAAAAGTATATACTTCTGAAGAAATAACAGAAATTTATCAGGCTCATAAATCTGGAAGAGATATTTATCTTAAATTTGGAAGTGAGCCAGAACTTAGATTAGTAAATGCTGTTGCCTCTATTGGAGATTCAGTAATATTATTTGCTAGTTATATAACTAGTACTACTCCTGGTTCCAGATCTGCAATTTTAGATTTAAATATTGCAAATTATGGTGTTCAAATTACTGCGGGAAGTTCTATTTTTGTTCAAGAGAATTTTTTTGCCTTGCCTAAATCTGGAACAGGTAATAGATTTCTATCGGATGATGGTACTTATAAGAAAGTAGTATTAACTGATTATCTGCCCTTATCAGCTGGTTCAGAGAATAAATTAACAGGTGATTTATATTTTGCTAATGGCACTAAGGTATCTGGATCAGAAGAGAATATTCTATCATCTGATGCTCAAATAGAAGGATCTGCATTTATAACTCCTAATAATTCTGGGTATATAATTAAAGATTCAGAAGGGAATAACAGAACTGTTCTAGGATTAGACAGTAATAATGTATTAGGAGTTGGAGTAGCAAGTGGTAAGACTGTTTTATATTCTAATTCTGATTTAGTACATTATACATCTGGTTCAGAATATAAGATTTGGGATGGAAATAATCTTATTGATCCTGTTACTAAATCAGGGAATAACGCTTTCACCGGGACTAACAGTTTCGTCGCAGGAAATTTTTCAGTGGGTCCGTTAGAGGTATTGAGTGAAGGATCAATGGTAATACACATACCAGAAACTAGTAATTTTGAAAGTGGTATTACGTGGACCAACAATAATCTTGGAAAAATCCCAGTTTCGATCGGGTGTTGGGGTAGTGAAGGTGATGTTGATTACTTTTATCTCCGTTTTGGTAGAGTTCCTTCTCGTACTGCACAATACAAGTTTGATATAATAAGTTGGAATGTTCCATCAATATGGTGTTTGAAAGATTTAAATAACACTATTATTAATTTGGAAGGTGAAAGTCTTGCTACTTTTGGTCGTTCATCAGGAACCACCAAGATAAGGAGTGGAGCCGTGGATTTGATTCATAGAAAGGGATTAACTGATTATAAGATATGGGATGCTAGCAACCTCTCAGATCCAGTAACAAAGTCTGGAGACAATGTCTTTACAGGTAATAACTCCTTCACTGCTGGACAGTTTAACGTTGGGTCGTTTATAATAGGTTCAGATAATGATGTTACAGTTAATTTATCAGTTTCAGAAGGTGGGGGATGGGATCGTGGTTTAAGTTTAAAGGCTAATAGTAATCAAAATTCTATGATTAGGTTCGCAGGATACGGGAATGATACTAATGCTAAGTATGCTTACATAGGGTTAGGAGATGTAGCATATTATTCTGCTCAATATAAATTCTATCCAGATAAATTATATGTGCCATCATCATGGGAGTTGGTAGATTCAGGAACTGATACTTCTCTTATTTTGTATAATAATGCTGATTCACAACATCTAGGTAGAGCTATTGGAGTAACATATATCAGAAGTGGAGACAGTGATTTATATCATACTAAAAACTCTACTAATTATAAAATACTTGATGAATTCAACTGGGAATCTGTCATACCTAACACTAAGTGGACTTACGGGTTCGTTCATGAAGACAAAACATCCTATGATTTAAACATAGATTTAGTAGGACCAGATAAGGGTAAACTTGCATATAATTACACAGGACCTTCTTACTGGATAAACGGTCCGACTAATATGCAATATGGTACAGTTCTCCAAATATGGGGTAGTGGATCAGGAAGTTCACTCTCATTAATGCCTCAACTTGCCTTTGACGTTAATCATAATGTCGCTGGTAGTACTCGTTACATGTACTTCCGAACTCCCAACAACCTAGGGTACGGTGATTCATCCAACTGGAAGAGAGTAATAACTGCAGATGAAAAGCCAGCAGGATATGTTATAGGTGAAGGTGCTTACCCTGGATTATGGTCTATTGAGAATAGTGTTGAATTAACATGGCTAAGATCTCCAACAGCTGGATTTATTCCTAATTCAAAGGTTGATCTATCATCAGGAGGTATGTCATCATTAGGTACAAGTGAGTGGGCATTCCAAAAAGTGTATACAGCTAACATTTATGCTAATAATTATTACTTTGGTGGCACTGGAATGCACTTAGAAGGAAATGCTGATGAAATAGGCTTATTAAACACCGGAACAGCTAAAAAATTAAAAGTTGGTTCATTATTAGTATCACCTAATTATTCAAATACAACTTTAGTACCTAGTGGCGGAATATTTTCATCAGGAAGAATCCAATCAGATACTGCTATGTTAGTAGGATACTCTAATAATATTACTAATGGTCAGTTAGGATATGGTCTATATTACGCAGGAACTATGGGAGGAGGAATGGGTTCAGAATATTCTTCTGGAGCATTAGTACTGTATAGATTTATCAATCCTAATATGGGGAAAGCTGGATATAATGTCCCATACGCAACAACAGGAACTCCAACTTATCTAAAAATACATGCTGGAGCTTTAACCTTAGGTGTAGGAGAAACTAAAGCATATACAGCAGGCGAAGACGTGACAGTTACCGAATATAATGTACTCACATCAAAAGGAGGAGCATTATCTACAGGAGAAAGTTTAGATTTCTATGCTGGAAGTGAAGGAGCTGGTGGAGGTATTGGAAACTGTACTAAAGGAGGAATATGGTACTGGTTCTCCAACGATGGTGGAGTAGTAGTAGGAAATAGTGCGGCAACACATGTGACTTTAAGAACTGCTGCTGATCAAAAATTATATCATCAAATAACAACTGGGGCAAAATATGAAATAATTACAGAAAGAGGAGGTCAAATTGGCCCATTAACTATCAGTGGAAATGGTTCAACTCCTTTTGTAATTAATAATCATAACCCTGATGGAACTGATATAATCCAAATCTTCAGAGTACAAGGTTACAATAGATTCTTAGTTGGATGGTCTGAAACTAGTGGAGGACCTTTTATCCAAAGATCAAGTGATAATTCTTGCATTCTTATTAAATCTGATGGTGCTTACTGGGGATCAAGTTTAGGTGCGTCAGCAATAAAAAAATTAGCTACTCAAGAATGGGTATTAGAACAATTAGAAGCTCTTAAAACTTCATAATATATAATCATAATTTTAATTAAAATTCTATGGAAAAATTTAAAATTGGTATCCCTCCCCATAATCAGGGAGGAGATACTTTAAGAGACATTGTAGTTAAACTAAATGGAAACCTTTCAGAAACAGCTTCTAAGGAGGAAGTTACTGAACTACAAAAAGAAGTCACTGAAAGTATCTCTAATCTAGAAAAAGACACTGATAAGAAATTAAATGATCTAGAAACATCAGTTAATAATTCTATCTCTGACTTAGAGCAATTAACACAAGAAAAACTAAATACTAAAGTAGATAAAATAGAAGGAAAAGGTCTCTCAACTAATGATTATACAAATCAAGAAAAAGAACAAGTAGCTAAAATTTCTAACATAGAAACAACTTTAGCTAACAAGGTCGATAAAGACGGAGACAAAGTATTATCAGATAATAACTTCTCTGATGGAGATAAAACAAATGTAAACAAAATTCCTACTATTGAATCTGATATTACAACTATAGAGGGAAACATCTCAACTATAGAAGGTGATATAGACACAATCAATGAAAATATCAGTACAATTAATACTGAATTAGACACAAAAGTAGATAAGGATGGATCAAAAGTGTTATCAGATAATAATTATACTACAGCAGAAAAAGAACAAGTAGCGAAGATTGCAACTATTGAATCTGATTTAGAAACTAAGGTCGATAAAGACGGTTCTAAGGTTCTTTCTGATAACAATTATACAACAGCTGAGAAGAATCTAGTAGCAACTATATCTAACAAAGTAGACAAAATTGATGGTAAATCATTATCAACTAATGATTTCACTAATGATCTAAAAACTAAATTAGATGAACTAGACACCAATGCTGAATTAACAACTAAATTAGGAAATAAAGTAGATAAAGTCGAAGGTAAATCTCTTTCCACCAATGACTTTTCGAATAATTATAAATCAATGTTAGATAATATAGAAGATACAGTTAATGATAACCTTAGACCTGCAACAGAATCTACTCTAGGAGCAGTTAAATTATCCTCTGATTTCTCATTTAATTCAGAAGGAGAGATTTATCTAAACAAAGTCTATGGTATAGAATGGGATACTACTGTGTCTGATCCAACTTGTACAAGAATAGGAGATATGTCATTACATAAATCTCTGCCTATTCAATCTAAAATGAAAGCTTGTCTTTTGAATGATGATGGAAGTGTAAATTATTACTTAAATCCTAATGATTGGAGTAAGAAAATCACAGGAGAAGCATCTAATCTAGATGGAACTGATGGACAAGTTATGATAGAAATACCAGAACATTACAGAAAATTTGAAGAAGACGGTAATATTAGAAGATGTTACTTATCAGAAGGGAAATGTACTGGATTTACTAAAGTTCCTAAGGTCTATGTAGGAGCTTATGAAGCTGCTTTAGATAGAACTAATAATAAACTAGCCTCTGTATGTAATGAAACAGAACAATATAGAGGTGGAAACAATCAAGCTGATTGGGATACTTTATCTAAATCTCAATTAGGAAAATGTGCTACATATATGACTAGAGCTACTATGAGAACTAGAGCTAGAAATAGAGGGGATAATTGGAATGAAATGGATTATGAGTCTTGGAAGACTATATTCTGGTTATATTATGTAGAATATGCTAACAGAAACTGCCAGGCTGCTGTTAATTCAGAACTAACTTCTGAAGGATATAAGCAAGGTGGTTTAGGAAATGGAGCTACTACATTAGCTTCTTCTGATTGGGGTGCTTATAATAGCTATTATCCAATGTTAAAATGTGGAGCATCTAACTCATTGGCATCTGGATCTGGAGAAGTTATTGTAAATCTTCCAGATGATTATAAGGTTGATACTCCTACTACATTAGCTTGTTGTAGATATAGAGGAATTGAGAATCCTTTTGGTCATATTTGGACTAATGTAGAAGGAGCTATATTTGATATTAAAACTGATGCTGATGGAGGCACAAGTGAGTTCTATACAACTAGTGATAAAACTAAATTCGGAGATACCTTAGAAGGATTCACTAAAGTTGGAAATGTCCCAAGGAAAGATGGTTATGTGACTAAATTAATCTTTGGAGAGAATGGTGAATTTGCTCCTTCTGATAATGGTGGAGGTTCTACTACTTATTGGTGTGATTATTTTTATACATCTATAAGCTCAAGTAGCTTGCGTACGTTGCTGCTTGGTGGCTCTTGTTATCGCGGTGCCAGCTCCGGTTTCGGCTGCTGTTATGCGTACGGCGGCATGTCTGCTGCCGGTGCCCCTGTCGGCGGCCGGCTTTGTTACCTAATCTAGAATATTATGAGTTAAAAACAATATAATATAGGCTGTTCACAACCTTGTTGCTGCTTGGTAGCTCTTGTAATAACAGTGCCAACTCCAGTTTCAGCTACTGTAATTCGAACAACAGCGTGTCTAATGCCAATGCCAATGTCAGCGGCCAGCTTAGTGTTTTCAAGAATATCAAAAACTAATATATACTTGTGAAGGCCTTGCCTCTTGGCAAAAAATAAACCCTTCAGAGGGTATTAGTAAAAGTGCAACAGTGCAAAAATACCATAGTGTAGTAATTGCAATGCAAATGCAATTTGAAAGTTCCCATTAGAAAACAAAAATATGAAAAGAATCAATAATTTATTTGAGCAAATAATTAGTATAGAAAACCTAGAGTTAGCTGATTCTAAAGCTAGAAAGGGCAAAACCAGAAGTTTTGGAGTAATGAAACATGATAAGAATAGAAAAGAAAATATTCTTAAACTTCATGAACAATTAAAATCTGGTACATATAAAACCTCAGAATATAAAATATTTAAAATATATGAGCCTAAAGAAAGAGAAATCTTTAGGCTTCCATATTATCCAGATAGAATAGTACACCATGCTATAATGAATATCATGGAGCCAATTTGGGTTTCTGTATTCACTGCTGATACATATAGTTGTATTAAAAACAGAGGAATACATAGAATAGTTAGAAAATTAAAAAAAGAACTTAGACAAAATGTAGAGGAAACTAAATATTGTCTTAAACTTGATATTAAAAAATTCTATCCTTCAATAGATCATGATATATTGAAGAAGATAATCAGGAAAAAGATAAAGGATAAAAAACTATTATCTTTATTAGATGAGATAATAGACTCTGCACCTGGGGTTCCTATAGGTAACTATCTATCACAATTCTTTGCTAATTTATTCTTAGCATATTTTGACCATTGGTTGAAAGAAGTCAAAGGAGTTAAATTTTATTACAGATATACCGATGATATAGTTATATTACATTCTAATAAAGAATTTCTTCATAACTTATTAATAGAAATCAAGGAATATCTTGCAACATTAAAATTAACTGTTAAACAAAATTATCAAGTCTTTCCTGTTGCTATAAGAGGAATAGACTTTGTAGGATATGTATTTAGGCATACTCATACTTTGTTAAGAAAAAAGACAAAGAAGAAGTTTGCTAAATTAGCTGCTAGAACTAATAAAAGATACTTATGCTACAGACAATATAAAATGATAATGTCTAGTTATAGGAGTTGGGCTAAACATTGTAATTCACAGAATTTATTAAACAAAATTTATAATCCGAACATTTAATTAGACAAGATTATGAACGCATATTATGACTTTCAGCCTGAAAAACTAGAGAAAATAGTTAATAATAAGTATTTCTATAGATGGGGCATAGAACAAATTACAGTTGAGAGAGAAGAAGGTGAAGAGCCTGCAACTCAATATAAATGTAATGAGATTGTATTCTATGGGCAACCAGATAGTGATACTATTTTAAAAGCAGCAATTGAGTCCATTTGGACTAACGAAGATGAAAAGAAATTAATCAATGATTATAACTCTGCGAAAGAGGGGTTATTAGATGAATCTTATATTCAGAAATATTTAGATTTCTTGAATAAAAGAGCAGAAATTAAATCTATAGTTGATTCTGATTGTGCAGAATTAGGAATAAATTAAGATATGAATAAACTTATTTTAGGAAGATTAGCAAACAATCAGGGTGGAGATAATCTGAGGGATATGGTAGTGAAGATAAACTCCAACCAAGATGAGACTTTAGAAATTATTGAAGATACTAAGAATGAGTTAGAAGGGTCTATAGATGATTTAGATACTAAATTTACTAATAAGACTAATGAGTTAGAAGAAGGTAAGGTGGATAAGGTATCTGGTAAAGGACTATCTTCTAATGATTATACTAATAGTGATAAAGAATTACTTCAGACTTTAGCTTCTAAGGTATCTAGCTTAGAAGCAAGAGTTGCAGCACTAGAAGGGTGATTTAAAATATAAACAATGGGAGAGTTAGTAAAACATGAAAGAATATTAGATAAAATATATACTATAGTAGGCGATGGCACTACTGATGTTATATTAAATGGAAAAGGTAATGTTAAAGTTAGGTTCGGGAATTCTTTCCTGAACCTAATTAAAAATGGTAAAATAGATGTTACTTTCCCTCCAATAATCAATGAAGTCACCTCTGCCTCAGATATTAAGTCTGATGGTATATATTTTACAAAAGATGAAGGACAATTCTATATAAAATATGGAAATTCTTTAATAAATCTATCTATTCAGGGAGAAGGTGGAAGCATTGAAGGATTTTTGTCCTATAATAATAAACAAAGCTTAACTGAAGATCAAATCAAACTAGTATTAGGTAATTTAAAGCAGATACTTAATTATAAAACTGATGATTCTGTAGAACTCCCAATTAACTATCCTTACTTTATTATAAGCGAAGGAAGACATTTTCTAAAAACCGCTAATGGTTTTGAAGAAATATATTTGAATTTAAAAGATGGAGGAGTTGTTAAAGGAAATGTAACTTTTGGGGACTCCAAAAATCCTATACTCAATTCTAAAATAAATATAATAGGAGAAGACCTAGTCTCTTTATATAATAACTCTATACTATTTAAATTAAAGCTAGTTGAAGATTCTTTAGGAATATACTATAATAATGAAGAATCTCCAAAAATAGAGTTATCAGAAGAAAATTTAAATATAAATGTAAATACTAATATATCAGGAGACCTTTATGTTGATAATAGAATAGAAACCTCCGTAAATGGAGGAATTACTACTTCTAATGTAAAATCCTATGACTTCTCTCCTGGTATTGATGGGTCTGGATATAGTATATATGAAGATGGAGGAAAATATACTCTAGAGATAGATTCAATATTAGTAAGAGATGATTTAAATATTCCAGAACTTACACTAGAAAAAGCTAGATCCATAAGAGGGGCCACAGTAATGTCTCAGGGCAGTGCTATAATTAAAGGAATCTCTATTATAGAAGAGATGGAGTTCGAAGAGGTAGATGAAAACTATATAAAAACAGGTAATCTAGTTAATGTAGATGTATATGAACTAACATTTAATGAAGAATTTCTTCCATTTACTAAGAATGATCTAGTAAGATGCAAATCTTTAAAATACCCTAGATCTAAAGATTATATAGTTTGGATTAGGGATGTAATTGATAGTAAAGTATATATTGATATAGATCAATTTAGTAAGTATCCTAATCCAGATGAAGATGAAGACATACCTTCAGAAGATGAGGATGAGGAAGATGAATCTCCTACTGTAATAGAAGATATAAGTGGAATGATAGAAGTTGGGGATGAACTGTGTCAATTTGGTAATGTAGTAGATATAAATAGACAAAATATAATTTATCTTTCAGCTTTTGACAGTAATAAACCTATAGTAGAAATTTTAGAAGAAGTAAATAATACAGAATATTCAGAAGATTCTAAATGTAAATTTGGAGATTTATCTAACTCTATTTATAGGGGATTAAGTTTAAAGAATGAGTGTGGATTATATAGTAATAATTCTTATATAATCGGAAGATCATCTGTATATGGACATAATAAATCAAATTTAGTAGATGTTGGAAATTTTATAGAAGCAAATTCTATAAACATTTCTAAGGCGCATTTATTAAAAGAATTCATAACTAATGAAGATTCAGACTGTTTAGCTTTTTATAATGGAGACTATAGCCCAGGCGAAAAGAGAATTATCAAAAATCCAGAATACGTTGTTCCAGATATGAGAAGTGAAGACTATAACTATGATACTGATCCTAATAAAAAAATGGATCCCACATATAGTGATAATTTTCCAGACAGACCTCCTATGTATATAGAAAAAGTTATGGAAATTCCTTCTGGAGGAGCTAGTTTGAATGTTTATAACTATACTAAAAATGGATCTACAACTTGTTATATTGATGGGAGTGTTGTGACTACTTATCCTAGTCCTAAAGACCCAGAAGACCCCACATACATAGAAGTAGACTTAGTTCCTCTTCAAATTAGCATATGTAATAGCTTAAAAATACTAGGTTCAAATGGAACTCTATATTTTTCTAAGAATGTGCCTAAAGGACCCTATGCAGTTGGAGATTTCTGGATGAATTATGACTATGAAATATTAGTATGTAATTCTTCTATAGAATTAACTAAAGAAGAAATAGAAGAAGGAATAACTTCTAAGCCTGGAAATGTCTCTGATTGGGAAAGATTTAACACTATTCAAACTGGGTTAAGAGAAGACTTTGCATCTAAAATAGGATATCTTGGATACATAGATATGGTATCTTGGGCTACCTCTAATAGAATGATCATAAAAAATGGATATATAAATCCCAGAATATTAGAAGCTGACATATATATAGGTAGCAAACTTCCAGAAGGAGACTATATGAGAAGTTCTAAAATAGAAATAAAAGCCATATCAGGAGAGGATATAATAACTAAGTGGAGATTTAGTGAAGAGGGTATTACAGGAGGAATAGAATTAGTAGAATCAACTTCCCTTGATGGAGTAGTAACTACTGTAGAGAGGCCTCATGTTAAATTTCTCCCAGATGGAACTATGTACGGGTTAAGAATGAGTGATAATAATAATAACCCTTGGAGATTTAATAATGATGGTAGTGGATTATTAGCCTATAATAATTTGTATTGGAATTCAGATGGAGATGTTACCATGCTTGCTCCTAAATCAGGAATTACTGCATCTAAAGATCAAGGTAGTTTATCAGGAGATGATCTAGTTAGATACTGGGCAGGAGGAACTTTAGAGTCAGCTATGAACACAGTATTGAATAACCTAAATGGAACAAGTGATACTCCGATTGCACCATTTGTTGTTACTCAAGGAGGTAAATTATTTGTGAATGGGGATGTGATAAATGGAGCATTTCAAATTAATGTAGGAGATTATATAGGAGATATACTATTATCAGATTTTAGTTATGAAATCTTTGACCCAGATAGAAGTTCAGAAGGAGATAGATACAGAGATGGGTTAGCTATGGGTAAAGTAAAAACTTCTATTTCTTCACAGTCTATCTTCGGATTAGTATTTGGAACTAAAGATACTGTTAGTAATTATTGGTATAACCAAGATTCATTCTTTGGAAGGCTAAATGGGAGTCTTGTAGGAGTTTTTAATAACCTCCAAGTTAGTAATGAATGTATTTTGAGTGGAAAAACTATAATTAAAGACCTATCTTTAACAAAAGCTATTTCTGTTACTATAACGTCTGGAGATTCAGATAATCCCTATCCATTAAATTTGGATGGTATATCTTACATAGAAATAAATTCTAATGATACTACTAGAAATGTTTCTTTAAATGGAGGAAGAATAGGACAAGTATGTTATATATATAATACCAACACTTATGGATCTCATAGAATAGAGATAATGCTTATGAATGGATGGTTCTGGCTAATAGAACAAAGAGCAGCCGGATTTATCTATACATCAGAAGGGTGGAGACTAATCAAAGGAAGAATGGGTGATGATTAATCATGAATATATTTAGAGAAATTTTTAGAGGAACAAATGGAGATTTATCCTCTAAAAGAATTATAGGAACAATTTTAACTCTGTCTGGAATAGTAATAGGGTACATAGCTGCTCTATCACTAGATCCAGTTGGAGTAATAGATGAATCAATATTAATCTTTATAGGAACCTTAATTACATCAGGATTAGGTCTTTTAGGGGTTAGTGTGAAGGAAAAGAAAATTGATAATTATGGAAGAAAAGAATATGAAGAAGATAATAACTAAATATACTCTTATTATAATAGCTATTATTTATATAATATTCATAACAAAAACTTGTTGGAATCAGGCTACAGAGATAAGAGATTTAAAAGACCTCCACACTACAGAGCTAATTCAAAAAGATTCTATACAAAAGGTATACAATGTTTCTGAAAAGCAATTTAAAACCTTAATCTTGAAACAAGATTCATTATATAAGGATATAATTAAAGAAAAAGATATAAAGATAAAAAATTTAACATCAATAGGAAAGATAACAATAACAGATACTATTACGCTCAAAGATACTATAGTACAACAAATTGATGCGTCTAAAGATACTATTATACATTTTACAGAACCAATTAAATGTATCACTGTTCAAGGAGAATTAACTATAAAAAATAACAAAATTGATCTTGTATTCAAGGATGCAAAAATAGATTTAACTATAGTAGTAACTAATTACTATGATGTTATACATTGGTATAATTTTAGAAAAAGGAAAGAGCATGGGTACTCTTTAATTGGCTTCAGAAATCATTATATAGATAAAACTTATGCTAAAGCTAAAGATTTTGGAAGTGATATTAACATAGAGCTAATAAAAATCAAAAATTAAAAAATATTTTGTTTATTTGGATTCAGTCTAAATAATATCTATATTTGCAAAATAAAACTATAAACTTTAAATGATATGAAATTTGAGAATAGAAATACGGAATTAAGACTCGTAGAGAATGAGGATGCTAATTATGCAAAGTTACTTTTATTTTTGTATAGACAAGCGAGTCCAGAAGGACTTTCACTAGGACAAATGAAGAAAGATATGGAACTTATGGATGTTTTAGAAGAGAACATTGAAGTTGAATCTTTTGATCTTCCTTCTGAGTCTATAGAATCTATTAAGAAAATAGTTAATAAATCTGTATGGCCAATTAGACATAAAGATTTAATTACTTTCTATGACTATATTAATAGTCTATAATTAACTAACATAGATATACTATGAATGATGATTTAGATTTATTATTAGGATTAGAAGAAGGTAAAGGAGAACCAAATCCTGATGGAAATGATCCTTCATTACTGACAAATCTTCCAGATGGTTCACAAGAAGGAAATAATTCTAATCCAGAACCTCCAACTGAACCAGATCCACAGAACCAAGATGGAAACAATCCCGATCCATCTAATCCTGTAGCCACAGAGCAATTTGATTTAATTACTGAGGCACTAAAGGCAAGAGGATTTAAAGATCCTAATAATATTAAAATAGAAAATGATTTTGGAGCAATAGTTACCAAATCATTTGATGAATTGACCAATGAGGAGAAGCTACAAATTTTAAATACTTCCCCAAATGAAGATTATGATTTAAGTAAAGATGAAATACAGTTAATATCATTTATGAGAGAGCATGAGTTATCTCAAGAGGAAATGATTAACTACTATAAACAACAAGGTATTCAAGAATATCTTGATAATAATGTTCAATTCAGTGTAGATAATCTCTCTGATGAAGAGATTCTAGCTTTTGATCTTAAAGAGAGATATGAAGATTGGACAGATGAAGAAATTCATGATGAAGTAGAAAGAGCTAAAGAAAATCCTAATCTGTTCACTAAAAAAGTTGAAAGACTTAGAGAGATTTATAAAGAATTAGAACAGCAACAACTTGAAGAACAAAATAATCAAAATAATCAACAAGTTACCACAGAAGAACAACAGCAATTCTTAAATTCTTTTAAAGAAGCTGGCAATAAATATAAAAACTTCTCTGGTGTAGATCTTGAAGATAGAGATTTAACTTCTACTTATGATTATGCGTTTAAACCTACCTTAAATGGGGCTAGTAAATTGGCAATGGATTTAAATAACCCTGAAAAGTTATTTAAGATGGCCTTCTTCATGGCACATGGTGATGAGCTACTTCAAAATCTTCACACTGCTTATATGAGTGAATTATCTAAAAAAGATAAAGAAATACAAAATTTAAAAAATCCATCCAACCCTAAAGGAAACAACAAACCTAGTCCAAAATCAAATGTAACTGTTAAAAGCACATCAGTACTATCTGATGAGGATGATCTAAGTATGTTGTTTAAACTTAAACAATAAAATATTAGTTAAACTTTAAAATTTAAATTAAATGTTTGTAGCTGAATACATCAGTAATAGAGCCAATGTGTCTGGATCACGGACATATCATGACTTTTCACAATTTTTAGGAAGAGCTAAACATAGAGTAGGATTAGCTGCTTCCCTTTGCAAAAATCATACCGTTTCTACATTGGTAGATAAATTAGGAAATTTAGTTTACCAAGATATTCCAAAGAAAGGAACTAAGAGCATTAATGCATTCTGTATAGAATGGGATGTTAATGTTAATTTCATTAAGAGAATTGAAATTGCAGGAGAACCTATTGGAGACGGTGTTGGAAATACCGAGATAATTATACCTTTAAAAGAAAGATATTATGAAAAACATGACATCTTTGTTATAGATGGTTCTCATCAACAATTATATGTAACAAGAAGACCTCTTTGGAGAACTAATCAATATTTTGAATACACTTGTGTTCTTGTAGACAATGATGGAAAACAACACTTAGATTTAAGTGCATGTAAGCCAGGAATGACTACTCACTTCTTATCTAATGCTCATCCTTATGACTACCATGATCAAGGTTATACTAAGTATCAATCTAACATGGAAACTCATAGAAATTACTTAACTCTACACAGAAATGATATTGATGCTTCTCAAGCTTATTTAGCTAATGAGGATGTATTCTTAAAAATCTCTGATACTGAAACTCATGGAAGTGAAAGATACTTTACCATGACTAGTATGGAGAAAACCTTAATTGATAACTTCTTAGAAGTTAAAAGTAAGCATGATCTATTTGCTAGATCCAATGTAGACGTTAATGGTAAACCTACTATTACAGATCCAGAAACTAACAGACCAATTTATATTGGTGATGGTATTATACCACAAATCGAAAGATTTGCTTATGTTATCACATTTGATCAGTTATTAGTAACTCACTTTAAGGAAGCAATTAACTTCATGACAAGTAAGACTGATAACTTGACTGGTAATGATTTCACTGTTGTTTGTAACTCTCTAATGTGGAGACAAGTTAATGACAACTTGATGAATGAAATTGCTAAGTGGAATCCTTCTAATACTTTAATGTATTCTAAAGTTTCTGGAACTAAGAAATCAATAGGTGAAAGTGTTCCTGGAGTTAGAGTTGGAGCTACATTTACATCTTATGAATATGCAGGTAACTTTATTACCTTCATGCCTGATAGAACTTTAGATGTTGAGTATCCAGATGAAGCATTTGGATTTATACTAGATCTAACACCAGATTTAGCTAATGGTAAACCAGCTATTGAGTCTTGGACATTCAAGGGAGCTGATATGATCAAAACTGATGTTAAAGGTGTTGGAGGTCTAACTGGTCTTGAGGGAGGTACTGCTTCTACTCCAGTTGCAGGATCTAAGATGATCTATTGGGGATATTCTGGAATCACCGTATATGCTCCTTATAGATCTGTAATATTTAAACAAAACAGAAGAAGAAAATAAAAATTTAAGATAAATCTGTAGAGATAATATAACCATATTCTTCTCTACAGATTTTTATTTATATACTATTAAATAAAATGACTATGAATAATGCTGAAATTTTAAATGAATTAAATGAAAATGTACATATAAGATGTTTTCACGGCCCTGCTCATGCTGGAGCTAAAATTTATCCAGTAAGAAATCCTTTAACAGGAGAATTCCCTTCTTGTGTAAGAAGAGTAGATTCCAAAGGAGATATTATTTATGATAAAAAAGATAATCAAGCTGATTATTTCATTAGAGAAACCGATGGTTTTGAAATAAAGAATGGAACAGATTTTGATTTAACTAATCCTATTCAAAAAGCTAATTGGGAAGCAATTAGGTTTTCTGAATTAATTTTTGATCCAAGAGGTAAATTGGATGAAAAGGGTAGAGTAATTCAAGAGCCTTCAGATATTGCTCCTGCTAATTCTTTATTTTATGTAGAAAGAATAGTAGATGAGACTAAGAAGAGAAACCAGCTTGAAAGAACAAAAGTAAAGGCCAAAACATACATATATGGAGATAGTGCTTCAGGATTAACTGTCAAAGCTAAGATCTTAGGATGTTTTGTAAAAACTTCTACGAGAGAAGAAATAGAAGAATTCCTTATAAATGTAGCTAATACAGATCCAGAGAAAATTATTAACCTATATACTGGCTCAGACATGAAATTATCTCTTATCTTTATTACAGCTAAAGAGAAAAATATTCTTCAAAACAAGGGTGGATTATTTATATATAATGAGACCACAGTTATAGGTAGAACTATGGAAGACTGTATAAGATTCTTCAAAGATCCTAAAAATAAAGTAATAACAGATAGAATTATTAAAGAAGTAACTGAAGCTCTTACTATGGGAGAAGATGGATTTACAGCAGAAGACATCAATCCTACAACCTCAGCCGCTGAAAAAACTGCTCCAGAAGTAGAAGCAGAAACTGTTTCAGCCACTGCTACTAAAACTAAAAATAAATAGTAAATGACTGTTAAAGAACTTTTACAGTATGCAATAATTGAGACTAAGAAAAATGGAGCACCTAATTTATTAATAGAAGATTATAATTATTTTATTAATAAATCCATTCAACAAACTGTAAATTCTATTTATAATTTCTATAATGCTGATCAGCAAAGAACTGATGATCTTAGAGTATTAAAAGATTTTATAAAAATTCCTGTAACTGACAATAATATAAGCCTAAGTGAAGAAGATAATATGGGAACTATATATGAAGTAAGACTCCCAGAAAATTATTATCATCTCATTTCTTGTCAAGTCCAATTTGAACTTTTGCATACTTGGAGATGCTATGATAAGGGGCAAAAATGGACTAATAAAGCAATAAGAGCAACTGGAGAGATTAATTCAGATGCAATAAATAATGCTTATTTTAGACCTAGTTACAGAACACCCTATTTCTATATTATAAATAATTCTTACTCAAATGGAGTTTGGAAAAACTATTTACACTTGATAGATTATCAAGATGAAGATTTTTCAGACATTGAGAAAAGTAGAATGAAGGGTAGTACCTTAGATATTATATATAGAGCCTTGACCTCTGATCAAAAAGGTCAAGTAAATACTAAATATAAATCAAGACTAGCTGAAGATTTTGAAAGTGTAGAAATAGAGTCAGAAGTAAAAGAAAAATTAATTAAAGCAGATACACCAGATATTGCTAGACAAATATTAAATGATGCTTATAATAATGTATTATTACAAATAAGAGTTGGAGCAACTGATGTATTTAAGGTAGTTAATATATATATTGACTATTTAAAAACTCCTCAATATATCAGATTATCTCAAAGACAATTTGATATGGATATAGATACTTCTCAGGTTTTAGAATTCCCAGAGTATATTTGTCAGGAGATTTTGCATACTTTAGTAAAATTATTATTAGAAAACTATTCTGATCCTAGACTGCAAACTAATGCAGCTATTAATAACACAATAGCACCTCCTGCTGGAGTGCAACAAGAGCAACAAGGATCTAGAAGATAAATAAATTTATGCGTGAGATAATATTATTAACTTTTAAAAATTAAAACAATGTTTGAATTTGTAAACGAACGATTAATTAATTCCGCGACCGACGCTTATAGCGGCAGACCAAAATTTGAAAAATTGCCAAAGGGGAGTGGCTTTAGAATCTATAGATATGGAACTTTTGAAGCTAACCATATTGTAAATAGAACTGTCTATAAAACCCCATCGTCTCAACCAATTAAACCTTCTATCGAAATCACTATTCCTGATTCTATAATTCCTACACAGGTTGGAGAAGTAAAGAATATTAGATTAATGGTAGAAGTAAGAAGAAGAGGCTCAGTTAGATCTGATTATTCTACTTATAATAGTAGAGTTAAAGCAAGACCTATTGTAGCTAACTTAACCATCACTAAAGATGATACTGCTAAGGGAATAGCTGCAGAATTTGTAGAGATCTTAAAAGATCAAGATTTCTTATATGATAATCTTGTTATTAACTTTAAATTAAAAACAGATGGAGGAACTACTATTGTTCTTTCTGGTGAAGATGAATTCCAATATTTCTATAATGTAGAAGTACAAGAATTAGTAAACTGGAATACTGCTGCTTTAGGTACTTATTATCCAGTTGAGCCAGTTTGGAGAACATTAGTTAAATATGATGCTGATACTAAAGTTGATGGTAAAGAAGGCTTTGGAACTTATTGGACAATGCTTAAAAACATCCAAATCCAAAATAGCAACAGAACAGATATATTCTCTCAAGATAATGATGATACTAGACTAATACCTGGAGCAAGTTATACTCAATATGTATTAGATTATAGACATCATAGAGATATTACTGGTATGGGAGCTGTAGGAGAAGAATTAGTATCTATTACTAAACACATTATGTGGGTAAATGATGATCTTGTTGAAGAATTTGATGCAATGCTTAGCTCAGCTGATGTTATTGTTGATAATATAGATTTGGAAGTTAAATCTTTAACTGTTTCTCCAGAAACTGTAACTGTACAGAAAGGTAATACAGCCGTTCTAACCATTACTACAAATCCTGCTGGTGGTATGTACTACACAGAGTCACTTGATGAGAAAGTAGCTACTGTTGATGATAAAACTATCACTGGTGTTGAAGTAGGGGAAACTCAAGTAGTTGTAAGTGGTGAAGATGGAAACTTCAAAGCAGTTGATGTAACTGTAACAGCCTAATCTTTTGAGAAGAGAACTATTTTAATTAATAAGGCAGGCGGGATTAACTTCCTGCTTGCCTTTAATTTTATATACTAATATGCAAATTGATTGGCTAAACAAATTATCTAGTGCTATATATAATGATATAATAGCTGGATTATCTGGATTATCCTCTAATCCTAGAATTTCTATGGAACAGTTAGAGGATGATATAATAGATGAGAGGCTTACTATTATTAAAGAATATGCTATTAAAGGATTAGTTCCATATAAAGATTTATATACCTCAATAACATGTTTAGAAGTAGATTGTAAGCCTATAGAAAAATGTGGAATATGTGGGATAGGATCTAAATTTAAACAAACTGAGATTCCCCATGTAGAGATTCCACAAATTGTGAATGATTTAGGATCTTTAGCTGTGGATTATTTTGGGACTATTGATAGAGAAACTCCATTTAAGGTATATACTGATATATCTTATCAATATCACAAATATGATAGATGGGTAGGAAGAAAACCTTATGTTTATATAGATACTACACCTAATGAAAATAATATGTATGATTGTTACTTGTTTAATGTTCCTTTATTAAAAACAGTAACAATTATAGCGGTATTTAAAGATCCTAGACAAGTCTTGGGATTCTCTTGTTGTAATAATGGAGATGTTATAAACTTCAATTCTATAGCTAATGATATCAAGAGAAGGTTAACAGAGAAAAAAGTCAGATGGTATCGCCAATTAGCAACTCCAATAAACCTTGATCACCAAACTCCTCCAAGATAATGAAATTTTTAAAACAATTATTTTGTAAACATAATTATAATATATTTATTAGGAATATATATGGAGATGAGGTCAATCTATTAAATTCAAGATCAATTTGGAAGTGCTCTAAATGTGGAAAATATCATTATTCTAAAATATTAAAAGGATATAATGAAAACACTAAACTTTAATGTAGCTTATACATATATAAGTGCTAAATATGGTCTAACAATGGATCAGAATGAATTTACAACTGTAGGAATGATTGCTTATACTAAAATAGGTAACAGAAATACAGAAGTGAAAGGAATTATATTAGATGTTAAAAATGGAGAAGTGCAACTTCCTTGTGATATATTAAGTATAGAAGCAGTATTTGCTGACTTCCCAAATATGGTAATGACTTCCAATTTACAAAGGTTTCCTCAAATTGCCAGTAGCTTTATTGAGAGATATATAAATTATTGGAAAATTAATGAGTCAATATTATATGATGATGGAAGACTTCTTAAATATTATCAATCAGGGGATACTTTATATTTTGATAGAGATTATCATAATGTATTATTATTATATAGAGCAGAGAAGTTAGATCCAGAAGGACTTCCATTTATAAGTGATAAAGAAGCAGAAGCTATTGCAGCTTATTGTGCTTATACAATGTTATATAAACAAGGCATAGCCAACAGAGATCAAAATGCTATGCAAATAGCTAAAGATATTCAAATGGAATGGGGAAGATTATGTGAGAGAGCAAGAACTCCTGATAAATTATCACAAAATGATGTAGATAAGATATTAGATGCTCAATTCTCATTTGATAGAAAGACTTACGGTAAATCATACAAACCAGTTAGATAATATGAAAAATAATAATTTTATATCGAGTCTTGTTAAATACTATTTCAATGCAGAGGAACTATTCGAAGATTTTGATATAAAAAAGTTATCGGTTAAGAGAAAAGCTCTACAACATAGATATGGACAACATGTAAATACAAGAAATATCTGTTGTAGAGTTTTTATTTACTTTTTATATCTAATTATCTTGGATATTATCAGAAATAATATTACTTTTATATTCCCAATAAGAAGAACCTTCATTTTAGGAATTAAAATATTAGAAGGACAAAAATTAAAAGAGTATGTAAGAAGAAAAGATTCAGAAATGTATGACTATATAGGCTCTGGATTTGTACTTCCTAGGATAACTCTTTTTTATGAATATAGAAAAAAGGAAATTAAAACAAAAGAGGTTATATTAAATTATTCCTTGAATAAAGAATTTTTTGATAATATCAATAATGGAAAAGTTTACGGATAAGAAAAAGGGATATACAAGATATAATGATTATGTCCATGAATTACAAGAAAAGTTTCCTGAATTTAGTATAGAAGATTTAGATTATATCATTAAATATGGAAGTAGAAATCTTTATAAACTAATTTATAGGAATGCAGATGTATTTTTTATTAGCAAAATAAATAATCAGAACTTTAAATTACTATTTGGAAGAATAAATTTTCAAAGTCTAGCTCATAAGGTTAGGTATATTCTTAAGAAAGTATCATTAAAGTTTAAAATATTATATAAGAGAAGAAAAATTAAATGGGATGGATATTATTACTTTGGATTAACAGACTCCCAATTTGAGAATTATGAATCACAAATGAATCCTTGGTTTAAAAATCCAGAAAAGAGAAAGAAAAGATATAATAGAACTGAGTTCAATTATGGAGATATAGTTCTATTTAAAGTGTTTGATGAATGTAAATTAAATATAAAATATACTCACTTTTTTAGAGTTCCCATGTTAGCTATGATGGGACATAAACAAGTGAGGCAAGGTTATAAGTCTAATAAGGCTGAATACATAGCCAAAAGGACTTTTGATGGTTATGAGAGTATGATAAATGAGTATAAAACTGATAAATTAAGAGAATATTAATGAGACAAATAGCTAATAATACATTTAATGATGGAATGTTAATGGATATGCAACCATTAACTACTCCAAATTCAGTATTAACAGATTGTTTAAATGGAACATTGATTACTTATGATGGTAATGAATTTGTTCTACAGAGTGATGATGGTAATGCTGCTATAGATGGATGTAAACTTCCAAAGGATTTTATTCCTATAGGAATGAAAGAATATGGAGGAGTTATTTATATAGTATCACAGAATCCCTTTACAGGAGAATGTGAAATTGGAAGTTTTCCTTCTCCAGAAAGAACTATATTTAGAACTACTGATATAGAAAAAGCTCCCCAAACTGTACTAAGATTAGACAATCTATATTCTGACAATAAAAGTGAAGGAATAACTAATACTACATTAAATTTAGATTTTAGAATAGATAATGAATTAGCAGAACAAATACTAAGGCCAGGAGATAAGTTTGCCATATATCTTGGAGAAGATGATTTCAAGGGAATTCAAAACTTTGAAAAACTATTAGAAATATATAGTGGAGGTCAGTTAATAAAAAGGAGACTGTTTAAATTTAAATTACTAAGAGTAACCTCCTCTGGATATAGTGAATCTGTTAAAGAAATAGTGCCAAGATTCAGTACAAGCAATGGATCATTCTATTATACTAAATCAGAGTTATTAAATGATTCAGAAGGAAGTTTATATGCTGTTTATAATAATAAACTAAATGGTTATCTAATGTTATCCTTGGAATTAGAACAGGTAGATAATTTTTCGTTAGATATAACTAATATACATAAAGATGCAATAGATGCAAATACATTCAGCTTTGACATAGAAGCATCTTCTGATGTGACTAATCAATGTATGAATAATGTGATTGGTCTAGAAGTAAAAGTTGATGATTTAGATTCTGAATTAGCAGAGGCAGATCAAAAATATTTAACAACAGAAAATATAGAAGGGGTTTTTTCAGGTTCTTCCAATGTATCTTATGGAGCAGAACATGTTGAAATAGAACATACTATATCTAATAAAGACATAGATAAGAATATTTCACTGGAAATAAAACCTTATTCTGCATTTGGCTACCTATCCAATCTAAAATATTCTAATATTATAAATTATAATATACTAACTACAGCTCAGGAATCCACATTCTGGAAGTACTATTTAGATGAATCTTTAGATTCTGAGATAACTTCTGATAAAATGAGAATATTCTATGAGTTTATAGTTAGAGGGACTAAGAATCAAAGAAATAAAGTAGATGCTGTTTATATAGAGTTTTATGATATTATAAGTAATACTTCTATGTTCTACTCTACTGATATTAAAGATGTAAAAACCATAACCTTAGATTGTTTTGTTGGACAAAATCCAGAAATGACCTCAACAGGGGGACTTGATCAATCTTTAGTAACATCAAATGATTATTATGTATTAATAGATAAAACTTATAAAGAAGTATATAATGCTGCTTTAGGGAAAATAGATAATGATGACTCATCTGGGTATACTGATCTAGATACATTATCTAAGAAACTTAATTCTAACTATAATATACCAGTAGCTTATAAAGTAGAGAGTCTATTTGGAAATACAACTAGGTATAATAATTTAGGGATAAATCTAGGTAAAGAAAATAGTAAGTTAAGGAAGAATAATTTTTATGTTGTTGCTATAGTAGGATTAGATTTTTATAACAATGAAGAAGAATTAAAGTGTCATAAGTATGTTTCTTATAACTTTTTATGGACTACTGGGGTATTTAACAAATACTGGGAAGATGATGTGAATTTTAATACATTATCCATACCTAATTTTGTTTCTATGGAGTCTACCTCTACTCAAGCAGCTTGGAGTGAGGAAAATCTGCTTCCTGCAGCATTATCTAAAACTGATTTAGAAAATTATTCTTATCAAAGTTATGATGAAATAGTTATAGATCCAGAGAAAAGTAGTTCTCCTAAGTACAATACTAGAATATTGGTAAAGGGTGAAATTAGTAAAACATTTCAAGCTAACATAGTTCCAAACAATACAGTACTGAAAGGATATGGGGAATTAAAATTTGGACAAGCTATTCTAAATCCTAAAGAGGTCTCAGTGAGCGGAGTCTCTATAGAGGAGGATAATAACACGGATTTGGCTACCGGATCTGAGGTAGAAAGCATAAACACTACTATATCTAAAGGTACACCTATTGCCGAATCTGGGACAAAGTTTAATGTAAATATTAATCTTAGATCAAATAGAGCTATACAATGTAACAGCGGATTAAGTAAATTCACAAAATATTTAAATGAGTATAAACAAATATATGATAGTGGAGAGGATTTTCAAAATAACTGTATTCATCAAGATGATTTTTTCAGATTAGAGATTCATAGTATAAAAAGTGGATCTACTCTCTATAAAGCCACTTACAGTTTGGATCAATTTGCTGGAGTAGATTCTGATGGAGCATCAGGAATAAAAGGAAATCCAAAATCTGAATCAGATATTCAAAAAAATGGGGTTGTATCTGTAAAAACAAGTCAGCAGGGAATTTTCTCTGGTATGCAAAAACCTTTTATATTTGCTAATTTGGCTATACAAAATAAAAATGGAAAAAAAGGAGCATGGGGAAGGGCTTCTTCGTTTAGAAATAAGGTAACGTATGATGTTCCAGAAATAGGAGAAAAAAGTAAATATAATACTCAAAACTATGTAAGAATAGTTCCTTTTGTGAAAGGAAAATTTAGTAGTTATAGTGAAGCTAATTATGGAATTTCTTCAGATTTCTATCTAGTAGATAATGATGTTGTTAAGGATTTAAGAATGAGTAACGCTATAAGCTCATTTGCAAATAAGTTTTACGAATTATCCTATGTACAACAAAATAGTTCTCAGGAAGTAGAAATGTATGTCCCAGATATAAATACGAAAGTGCAACACTCTCCTAGCTTGAGTACTAAGTTTTTATTCAAAAATATAGGTATAGCTAAATGTAACGTTTCTGGATTTGAGATTGTCACTATGTTTAAAAACAATAAAACTTCCTTAAACGAAGACTTTTATGAATCTTTAAAAAATATAATTTTGAAAGATGAAATTACAAATATAGGTTTAGTATTTAATTCTAATGACAAATATTTCACTGGTAATTTTTATAATAAAGATAGCTTTGAATTTAATTTATCTATTAACGAAGAGTTTGATTTATTAGGATCTAAATTTTATCTAATAAAAGATGGAGATACCATGACTATTTCTGGAATAGTGGGAGAATTAACTGATTATAATCATGATTTAAATGAGAGTGCTCCTGCTGATAATTATTTATACTTTAAAAATGGATCAAGTTTTACTAAAACTCTATTCATAGTTAATGGAAAAACTTTAACACTTAGTTCTAGTGGAAATAATGGAATTGTTATGGGGGCAGGAAGAAGTGATAAATTAAATGCTTATATAGCTCCAATAATTAATGATAGTAATACTAATTCATTAATCTCTAAGTGCCTGTCTTCTATAGGAAATAACGGAACAAAGTCATTCCAGACAATGAACTTAATCTATAAATAAGATGGCTCCAGATTTCAAAATATTAAACTCACTAAGTCTAGTATTTAGTGTAGCATACAAAATAAAGCCAGTTAAGGGATTCCTAAGCTATGAATATAATCCCTTATTATGTATGAGATCTTCAGAAGACAAGTATCTCATAGAAAATACAACTGGAAGATATTTAGATCTAAATTCACAACCAATAATAGTAAATGGTAAATATATAACTACTCAAAATATTTCAGAGCTAAGCGAATCAGATTATAAATCAATAGAACCAGCTGATCCAGGTGAAGCTCCAAAATCTGGGCATTTATATATTAAAAATTATGCTAATGAGTTAATAGATTTTAGAACAAAAAAATTAAATTTAGATATAAACCATCCAGTAGATATAGAGTGTCAACCATCTTATGATGGATCTGTTAATCTTATACTAACAGATGATTTAAATACTCCTAAACTGATAAATAGTAGATTTTCTGTTACTGAAAATAATCAATATCAAGTAGTAGATAGAGCGGGAAATAATGATACTAATATATATGATGAAGATACCTTAGAAGGGGATGCAGGATTATATAAAATAATAAACAAAATACCAAAAATTCAATTCTTGGGAACAAGATCAGGAGGACAATTGAAAGTAGGTAACTATGTATTCTACTTTAAATATGAGGACTCTGATGGAAACGAAACAGATTTTGTAGGGGAATCTGGAATAGTAAGTATTTTCTCAGGAAGTTCTACTTCTCCTAAGGGAAATATATCTGATTCAATATCAGATAAATATGTAGCTTTTAGTTTAACTAATATAGATTCTACTTATGATTATGTTAAAGTATATTGTACTAGAACTACTGGATCATATAACAAAAGTAGACTAACTTCAGCTTATATAGTTGATTCAAAGTTTACTATAACAGCTGGATCAGCTCATATAATAATAACAGGACTAGAGCCTTTTATAGATATTTCTTTAGATGAAATAAATACTACTTATAATATAATTTCTAAGGCAAAAGGTCAAGCTCAAGTACAAAATAGATTATTTTTTGGAAATGTTGCTAAAACAGATATTCCTTATGAAGAATTAGCTGATTTAAGTCTTAGAATATGCCCTAAAATATATAGAGAAGAGTCTATAGGATATATTAATGAACAATATTTAGATGTTTCTAACTCTTCTAATTCTGGTGAATACACTAATCCTAACAATATATATTTTAGGCTAGGATATTGGAATGATTTGTATAGATTTGGAATAGTCTATGTTTTAAATAACTATACATTATCTCCAGTATTTAATGTTAGGGGAGGAGTATTAACAGATTCTCCAGACTTTACTAATTTTGATATATATGATTCAGTAAGTGGAGATAGAAAATATATAGAATTAGATGAGGATGGATTTTTAAAATCCACTAATGGAACAGTACAACTAGAGAATGGTAAAGGAGTGGTTAAAATAGATTCTAGACCCATTATAGATTCATCATCGAAGAATATTTATCCTATAGGAATTGAGTTTACATTTAATAATTCTGTTATTGAAGAACTTAATAAATATACTAAAGGATTCTTTATAGTTAGACAAAAAAGAATTCCAACTATCCTCTGTCAAGGATTAACTATAGGACTAGACTCAGGATCTAATCTTCCTGTTATTCCTATTAGAAAAGAAGGACAAACATACACATATATAACGGAATCATTTTTAACTAATGAAAGAGTACTAGATCATGAATTTGAGGACAGATTAAGAACTATTGACTCCTGCGGCATAAATGCTGCAATAATTCCGGAAGCAGAATTAAACTCTGAATTATATTCACAATTATTTTCTGCCATACCTTATGAAGTTGTAGCTGCTCCTATTAAGCCAGAGAACGATGTTTTAGAACCTTCGTTTGAAAATTCTAGGCACTATTATGTAAATGGATATACTAGTAATACTTCAGAATATTTAACTACATCTACTTTAACCTATGTTGGAGATAGTGTACAACTTTCTTCTTCTGGAACTATGGAATTCTCTTCTAGAGCAGGTGCTGCTGAAGAAGCTTATAGAGTATCTTACTTAAAATCAGAAAATCCTAATAAGAGTGCTACTAATTTATTAAGAGGAGAATGGGGGCCTTATGTAGGAATAGAAGGATATAATGATCCTTTAAGTATATTCAATGTGCTTACATATGGTTATAATGAAAATTCTTTAAAGGATTATTTTAAGATAAGAGGTAATATAACCGATCCCTTTTATCCTATATGTGATAGAACAGAATATGGATTTGTAGATGATTTTATTGTCTGCTATAGAGGAGATTGTTTCATTGGAAACTTTACTCATAGAATGTGTAGGAATTTTCAAGATCCAGAAGCTCCCATTAACAGTGATTTTATAAACCAAAATACATGGAAAGATCATTACTCAGGATTTGAAAATGGAGCTTTAGATTTAGAAGAATGTGCTGAGATAAATAGAGGAGATGTTAATGCTGTAAATATAGGACACTGGGTAACCTTTAAATGTATGAGCAATATAAATTTATCTCTTAGAGTAGAAGATGACTCTAATGGATCAGAGATGGGGTTAGTAGGCCATCCTAGAACTTTTGCTCCTATAAATGGATTTCAATCTGATGGATCTTATAAAATTCCTGACTCTACTTTATTTAATGCAGGATTTAACTCCACAGTTTCTGAGAAGAATAACTTTATCCTCCCCGATGTTCCTTATATAAAAAATGAGCTATCTAATAGAATAATATATTCAGATATATATACTACCGATGCCTTTAAAAATTCTTATAGAATATTTAGATTAAATAATTATAGTGATTATAACAAAGAATTTGGAGCCATAACTGATATATTAGAATGGTATAGCAATTTATTGGTAGTATTTGAACATGGAGTAGGAATATTACCAGTTAATGAAAAAGTTCCATTAGGAGAAGGGCAAAATAAAGAAGAGGTTTTTATTAACTCTAATAAAGTATTACCAGAAAGACCTACAATGTTGTCTAAGACATTTGGATCACAATGGAAGGACTCTATAGTTAAATCAGAAAGATTTGTATATGGAGTAGATACAGTAGGGAAGAGAATTTGGAGAACAGATGGAAGATCTTTTGAAACCATTTCTGACTTTAAAATACAATCTTATTTAAATGATAATATAACTTTAACTGAAAAGGAAATACTTCCGTTGTTAGGAATAAGAAATGTTAAATCTCATTATAACGCATTTAAATATGATATAATGTTTACATTCTATGATGATATTAAATCTACTGATAATTTAGGAAATGATATTAATTCAATAGGATGGAATATATGCTTTAATGAAAAATTAAATTTGTGGACAACCAGATATTCTTGGATTCCTTTATTATCTGAGAATATTAATAATATTTATTTTAGTTATGATAAAGACTCTGCTAAAAATATATCATCTGTTTCCTCTTGTTGGAGTGATAGCTACACTTCGAGGGGAATTGTTTTATCAAATTGCTATGATAATTCTGGGGATAAATACAGTTCTAATTATCTAAGAGAAGTAGTTTATCCCGGAGTTGAGTTTCCTAAGTTAAGTTCTGATACTAAAGATATAGGAATTGGAGAATTAAGTCTTAAGCTAGATTCTATTGATATAAATGAAGTTAGATCTTTAAAATATAAATTTATTGAACCTGATGAAGGACAAACTAATGATAATGACGATTTTTATATAGAAGCTATTTCTGACAAAGAAAGTAGAATAGTGTTTAAACAATCAGAAAATACCTATAAAAAATATGTTTTGGAAGGAAAATATTATGCTACTCTAGATATTGAGGTAGAAATAAATAGAGAAGGAGTGGATAAAGATAAAGAAGTATCAGGACAAGTATTTAGAGATACTTTAACTATTAGATTATCTTATTTAAATAATATACCAGAACTCCAAGAACCTCATGAACTTACATACTTCTGGAAACATGGAGTGGCAGGAATAATTGACAACCAAACAGAGATTAAAAACTGTGTGTGGTATGATAGACAATATCCATTCGAACTAGAATTTATAGTTAATAAAGAAGGAGCCAGACATAAAATATTTGACAACTTTCAAATATTATCTAATAATGTTCCTCCTGTAGAGATTCTCTATGATGTAATAGGAGATGCCTATGCTTTTAGTAATTGTAAAGAAAATTCTTATAAATATCAATCAGATCCTAATTTTAGCACTTCTTCATTAGGTAAAGAAGAAGAGGATGGAGAATTTGTTCCAGAATATATTATAACCTTCGATCCAAAATTATATTATAAAAAAGGAAAACTTCAATATGATGATGATACTGGAGAACCTTTATATTTAGATCAATTAAATGCAGAATTCTTTAAAGATAGAAAATTAAACCAATATACTATGAGAAAGAGCATGGATGTTAGGGATATTAAGGTTTGGGGAAATATCTTAGGAAATTCTGTATATAAAGAAGACTTATTCTACTTAGAAATCGATCCTATGAGAGCTCATAGAAGAACTTATGAAAATGGAGAAGATGTAACAGTAGAAGATCTTCCATTCATGGAAATTAGACCTAGGGATAAATTTATGAGAGTGAGATTTAAATATGATGGTAAAAATAAGCCAATTATAACAGCAATACAAACTATATATACACCAAGTTATAACTAATGAAACATATAATATTTAAATTACAGTGGGGAGGGGTTCTTACAGATCCCCAACTCACAGCAACAACTCCAGCCTTAACTTTAAATGCTATGGCTGCTCAAGGAGCAAGTTTAAATTCTATTAAACCTAACTTTACCTTAGGAGATAGACTCAGAAATCTTGGTAATTCCGTATTAGGGATTAATACCTCTACTACTTCAGTTGCTGAAACAACTGGAGCAACAGGTGGAGGTGCAAATCCTATGGGAGCTATAGGAGCTGGATTAGATATGTTATCCAATTTTAAAGTCTTCCAAAAAAATTATTCAGGTAAAAAAGGTAATCTAACTCAAGGGCTTGATTCTGCTTATGATACAATTTCTAATGTAGCAATGTCTTTTGGCCCTGCAGGAATGGTTGTAGGAGGAATAATGAAGGCTGGTAAATTAGCAGGAAGTGCTTTAGAAAAAGTAGGAATTGGAACAGATAAAATGACTACTACTGATGCAATACTAGGAAGCTCTTTTTTTAATTTAGGAGCCTTAGGACTAGTAAATAATGCATTTGGAAAGAAAACAGATACAATAGATATTGACCAAAATGCTGTAAGTAATTCATCTTATACAGGAACAGGTGCAGATATTCAAAAGGCTGGGCAATATTCTAATAAAAAATATGGATTACTTTCTAACAGAGCTAGAAAGAAAGCTAATAAAAAAATTGGGCAAGCTAAGGTCTGGCAATCTGGAATACAGGATATTCTAGGAGAAGCAAGTGACCAAAGAGCTATTCAAGCATCATCTACTGATATGTTTAATAATAGAAAACAACTTCAGCAGTCCAGAATATTAGGAGGTAATAGTTATATAACATTTGGGAAAAAAGGAGCCAAATTCATCACTCATTACAGAAAATATCTAAAAGACAAAGAAAACGATGTAAACCTCCTACCAATCGGAGCATTACACGCCAGAAAACACAACATCAATGTTGAAGGAGTAGTCACTAACAAAGGAATCCCTGTCCTAATGGAAAAAGGAGGTTCCACTAAACAAGCAGCTGAGATTGAGAAGAATGAGATTATATTCAGACCAAAGGTGACTGAAAGATTAGAAGAGTTATTTAAAGAAGGTACTGATGAGGCTGCAATTGAGGCTGGGAAGTTATTAGTTAGAGAGATATTATATAATACTAAGGATGAAGGTGAATTTATTAGTACTGTAGAGTAAAATAAAATTATTTATATTCATTCTAAATAATATATAACATATTGGAAATTATGAGAATATATGTTAAATTTGTAATAATTGAAAAATCCTAAATCATAGAGGATAATATGGCTTTAGATTTTGAGAAAATAAATAAATTGTCAAAACTCCTAAAAGAAGGGAAATATACTTCTAAGGAATATAAAGATACATATAAATCCATTGCTCCAAAAGGAGAAATAGTAAAACAAATATCAGATGATACATTTGAATCTTCACCATTAGAGGAGGTAATAGTAAGACCTTCTAACCATGATAAAGGAGAAAGATTTGGTAGAAAAGTAATTAATTCAACTAATGAAACTGGTAAACAAATGGCTCCGATTTTAGGAGGAATGATGATAGCTCCATTTGCTATAGGAGCTACAGCATCAATAGCACCTTCAATAGGATCATATTTATCTAATCCAGTTATTACTAACTCCTTAAATGCTTCTAATAATTTTGGTAGAATTACAAATGGAGTTATTGGAAGTAATGGTGTTAATCAAGCACTTGGAGCTTTAGGCAGAAGTGCATTAGGTGGTATGGCAATAGATACAGGATATGAAGCTATTACTGGCAAACCTGCACAATTAGGTGAGGCTTTAGATGTAAAGAATCCTGTTTTAAGATTTGGTGCTAATATGGTTTCTCCGGGAATGTTTGCTGGTGCTAGTAGTGGTGTGACTAGAAATATTCCACAAATAGATATTTTAAATGATGTTGTAGATAAAGTTCCATTATTAAGAAATGGATACTTTAAATTACAAGATAGAAGTGCGCTAAAGGGAGTAAAAGCTATTCTTAAGAATTTCAATGGAAGTGAGAAATTAGATAATTCTCAGCCTTTCTTTAATACTCAAAAGCTAATTTTAAATGAAAATATAAAAAACAGAGGAACTAAAATAGGATTAGGTGAGTACAGTGAAAATACATTTCCTCCAATGGGAGCAATATCTGGAGATTTAAATAGATGGAACACATTAAAAATATTTTTAAATGATAATAAAAGATATTCTAAAAGTGTTCCTGCAAAATTGTCAACAGTAAAGAATAATTCTAGATTTAACAATGCTGATAATGGCACTTCCTTTATATTAAATACAACTTCAACAAATGGAGTGTACACACCAGTAGATGATTATGATATTATCGGAATCAACAGATATAAAAATGGCAAATTAAGAACATTAAAAGACATAAAAGGAACCGCAGCACATGAAGGTACTCATATGATGCAAAACTTATTTAATATAAATTTAAATGATGATTTTGCTAATATTAATCCTTCAATGTCTATATCAAAGGATTTAAAAGAGCTATTATATCAGGGTTCAGATTGGAGTAAGCTTCCCAAAGAATTACATTCTAATCTATGGAGATTTAGGGAAGAAAATAAAATTGGAACAAGAGATTTAACTGATGAAGAAGCCTATAAATTCATTGAACAATATGGAAACAGGCATTTTAACTCTGATATAAACATTCCTAAAGCGGTAGAAGTTATAAAATTATTACCATCAGTAGGAGGATTAACCATTTTAAATAATTTTAACAATGATAATAAATAAGGATCAAGAAGATTATATCATATATCCCAAAAGTCAATTACTTTATAGAATGATTAATACATGTTTAAGACTTGCAGAACATTTTGGATATGAGGATTTAATATGTGAATTAATTGATATGAAAAAATCTTTAGATAAAGGACTTAATTTTGATGAGTTCGAAAAAGAACAATTCAGATTTACATGTCTGGAAGTTAAGACAAAAGAAGATATATTATACATGAAAACAGAGATTGATAAACTAATTAAAATGGCATTAAAATCTCCCTTATATGAAAGTGTAGAAAAAGAATATATATGTGAATAACTTAAAATGAACATGAATTATGATTAAACAAATAGAACATACAGGAAAAATCAAAATGAGTTTTGATGAAGAAGGTGGTCGCATAATAGAAGATACTCCGGTTATAGTATTTGAAGGAGAACTTGGCAGCACAAATGCAATTATAACAGATGATTCTTGTTATATACTACTATCACTAAATAAAGATGGCGTTTTTCGCCCTAATAAATATATTTCTCATGAGGCACATGAAGCACTACAATCACTAGATTGCCCAGATAGATGGAGAATTGAATTATTAAAAAAGAAATATGAAGATCCAGAATGGAGAAGTAAAGTTATCCACCATTATAAAGTTATTAAAAATCCAGATACAGGAATAACTGAAACTATTCCTGTTTATTGTTCTGAAGTTGATGATTCTCAAGAAAACTATTATTAGCTAGAATGTCTGTCTCAATATTTAATGCTTGTTCTTTTGTGTTCGTATAGTAAATAAATATGTAGTTAGGATTATGAGCATTTATTTTATCTTTTGGATCTTTATGACTGTTTATTCTATTTTTTAAATTATTGGATTTCCCACAATAAATAAGTAAACAATCATCTGAATCATGACATTTTGCATAAATATATACACCAGAACTTTCTGGAAATTCGGCATCAAGAGGGTAAGTTACAAATTGATAAACATTCTCAGATTTTCCTTTTATCATGAAGGGATCAACAGATATAATAGACATAATGAATAAATTTAAAATTAATAACAGCAAATATAATGAAATAACAACAATTGAAATAATATGAATCATGAAAAATAAGCAGATACCTCTCTTAGATATATAAATCCATAAAAGCTATATCACAGAGATCAAGAAATTAGATAATATAACGCAACATCTTGTAAATTAAAATTTTACAAGGTTGCTAGGAAACAAGGTTAAAAAGTTTTATATTTGTAAACAATTTGGGATGGAGAATCCAAAGTTTGGAATTGAAATTTAAAACTAATAAATTAATAAATTAATAAATTAACGTTATGAAAATAAGTGAGAATTTGATAAAGAAACTACAGGATGGTGGTCAGATGTCTGCTGAACCTACGCCTGCACCTGAGCCAACTGCAGCTCCCGCAGCACAAGGTGAAGGAGGACAAGATCCTGTGGCAATGATCATCGAAGCTGCAATTCAAGCACTTCAAGCTAACGATGGTCAATTAGCACTACAGGTTTGTGCAGCTTTAGTTAACACAGCACAACAACAAATGAATGGAGGACAAGAACCTGTTCCTGCGGAACCTGTAATGGCAAAAAGGGGAGGTAAATTGGTAGTAAGTAAAAGACTTTAAAAATCTATAAAGATGGGGAGCATTGAGAAATGCTCCTTTTTTATTTTAATTTTTATGTCACAAGTTATAAAAAAACTTCAAGACGGAGGAAAAGTAACTCCTAAAAACTTACAAGAATATAATAATCAGAAGGCCAAATTAGAAGAGGAGAAAAGAAAAAAGCAACTTGAAGCTGATACTAATTCCATTATTATAAATGGTAAGAAGTATTCTAAATCTGAAGCTAAAGAAAAATTAATCAACTGGCAAGGAACAGATGATGCTAGAGGATTAGTTTCTTCTTATAGAAAAAGAGGAAAAAATGTAGATTCTGATTATAAAAGATTCTTGAATATGATTGATCAAGGAGATATACAATCTATTGATCTAAACTCAAAAGGAGGATTTGATATTAAATATAATAATCAAACCGCCGGAAGTTTTGATCCTTCTGATAAGTATAGTAGTGACTATTTAACTAATGCGATAAAGAGAAACCTACTAAATTTATCTACAATAGATACTTCTGTAGGCTCTCCTGAAAAAATCAATTTAGATTATAATCCCAAGAATATGTTGTTAAGCACAATCTGGGGAAACAAATTTAGACAAGATACATATAACAACATGACTGAAAGACAGAGAACTAGTGATGTTGCAAAGACTTTAAAAGAAAATAGAAATAGATTTGCTGAATATTTTACTGATAAATCTGCATTTAATGTTGCAGGAGAATTACCATTTGGATCTTTAGAAGAGTATGATCAATTCATTAATGATCTAGAATCTTTAGATGATAATCTATATGAAAAAGATGCTAATGGTCAGTATAAATTAGATGCAAATGGGAATAGAATATTTGATAAAAATAAATCCACTTGGAGCTTCTCTGAACAACTAAGAAATAGAAAATTTGGTGATTTCTGGGCAGATTATATATTTGGTAGTGGAAATAATAGACAACAACCTGTTAGTCCCAATCCCTTATCTCCAGAACAGGAAAGAATAACTCAAGAAAATCAACTAAGATCTGAGTTAAAAATACCCGAAAATACTCCATTATCTTTAAATTTAGGAGGTGAAACATATACCCAAAGTAAAGAAGGATTAAGAGATTCTTCAGGTAACTTATTTAGTGGATATTTATGGTTAGAACCTTATGGTAAAAAAGCTAATCCAACTGGATATTACAAAACTGGGTTTTATAATAGGGGTGTGTATGTAGGAGACACTAATGCTGCAAGACAGTTATCTAACACAGATTCAGAGTTTAGAAATGTATTTTTTGATACTTTAAATAAACATAAAACTAACTTTGAAGGTCTTCAATCTATTGGAGTTAGAATTGGAGCTGGTAACTATCATGTACTAAACTATTTAAATAAAAAATTCCCAGGGTTATTTGTTGATAACTTTGAGGGAAAAATAGAAGATCTAACTTCTTCTATAGATTCTGATGATATTAGAAATAATAATGCTTTATTTGCTATATATGATAAAGACTATAATACTTCTAGTGGGAGTATTTTTCAACCTACTAAATATGTATTTATGGTAGATTCTAATGGTAATCCTAGAAAAGGAACTTTATCATATAATGATGCAGGTATGCAAGTATTTACTGATGAACAAGGTAATCAAACTATATTAAGAAGTGGAACATCTCAATCTAAATATCCAGTTAGTGTCACTCTTCAAGAATTAATACAAAGAGGATTAAAAGGCACTGAAGGAGCAATAAAACCTCAAGCTACTACATTAGCACAAGTCACTAGAGGTAATAGACCAACAAGTGGGCTAGGATCAGTAGCAATGGATAAAAATGGGGGAGTTATTAAATTGCAGGCTGGTGGTAATATAATGTTAGGAGATAATGTTAGAGAGAAAACCGCAGCTACAATGGGAGATGTATTCAATGACAGCTTTGGAGATTTATCTGATGCAGATAAATTAGATTTAGCTGCCCTTGCATTAGATGTAACTGGTCTAGTATCCACTGCAGCTGTTGGTGTTGGAAATGTTGTTGGAACAACTGCCGGAGTTGGTTCTACTGCATTAAGTACAGCTGCTGATATTAAGAGAGGTGATATGTCTGGCTGGGGAATTGCAGGAAATACATTATTGAACTTGGGCATGGATGCTGCTACCTTGATTCCAGGATTGGGAAGTGTTGCTAAAGCTAGTAAAGTGGCTAAAGTCGCTAAAAGAGTTGCTCCATTACTAAGAAAATATTTCACAGCAGCAGGAGCCGTTCAGGCTGGATCAGCGTTGACCAAATTAGTTTCTGGACAAGAAATGACTATAGGGGACTGGAGGATGCTTGCTTCTGGATTAACTCCACTAGCCTCTAATGCAAGACAAACTTATGCTAAACAAGCTTTTACACAAAAGACACAAGGTTCATCTAAACCAATCACAGTTTCTTCAAATAAGGACAATTATACTATAACATTATCTGAATCAGAAATAGGTAAATTTAATGGTTTAGATAATAATGGAAAATTAGCTTTTTATAAAGATAAACTTAAAAAACAATATAATCTATCCGATGAAGAGTTAGGAACTATTAATTTAAATAAGAAAGAATTATTATCTCCTAAATCTTGGATAGGAACTAATAAAGCTAAACTAGATAAATCTACAGTAGGAAGAGAGCTTAAACCAGAAGTGATAGAGAATTTAGCTAATAATAAATATGGGTGGTTTAAGAAAGGATTACTAGAAGAAAGAATGTTTACTAAGCCTGGAGAAGTGTCACTTCCTGAGGAAAAGTATATAAAACTTAAACCTAATACTTATGGTACTATAGAGGCAGATAAAAATGTATTAAATAGACCCAAATTAGGAGAAGGAAAAATTATAGAAGCTCTTCCAGAATCTAGACAATTAAATTCTTTCACTGCCCCAGCAGGAGTAGGAGAAATACAATATAAATCTATAAAAGATATAAAACCTGTTAGAATAACCTCAGAATCTCCTTATAAATCTGAGGCTGAAAACTTAGGAAGATACTCTACTATGGCAGAAGCTAATAGACAGAAAACTCAAAAATCTGCCAAATTTGCTAGTGGAATATCCGAACAAGATAGAAAAAGACAGGCAAAAGCTCATAATATAGAAAAGGGTAAAAGGGAAGCGGAGGCTAAAAGAAAAGAAAAAGCTGATCAAGAAAGAAGGAATGTAGAAGAAACTGCAAAACTTGGAGAAAGACTACAAAGAGAGAGGTTTAGACAAAAAGAGTATCAGGATATAGTAAACTACAATAAACAACAAAAAGAGGCAGCACAGAAAGCTACTCAAAAAGTTGAATATGATAAACAGTCTAATAAAACTAGACAAGTCTCTAAGAAAGAAGCTAAGGGAACTAAAAAAACATCTAAAGATAGGGGAGAAAGAATAGCAAGAAGAAGTTTAGGTGGAGTTCTTAAATTAGCTTATGGAGGACCACTACTACTTGCAGGTGATGATTTCATAAATAAAGATGTGGATAATAGTTTCTTAAATCAAATGTCTGCAAAAGAATATAATAGAGCTTATGATATTAAGAAAAATATGGTAGGATTATCTTCTCTTCCTGGACTCAATACTAAATATGAGTTCATGAAAGGTAATGCGAGACCTGTTTCATTTAATATGTCCTCTCAACCTGGAGTTACATTAGCTGTTAGCGGAGATGATTATATTACAAGTGAATTGGCTAAACAAGGCAGAGAGCAAAAAAGACAAGCTTTAGGAGGAAATAATTTAGGAATTACTCCAAATACTACTTATTCTACTAAGACTACTAATGGTTCAGGATTAACAAGTGTTGGAGAGTTAAATAAGCCAAACTTTAATATTAGCTATCCATTAAGTACTTTATCTTCTATCATTTCTTTATATTCTAAAAATAGAGCTAATAACAAGATATTTGATCTATTAAACAATAAATTAAAACCTGTTGTATTAGATACTCCTCAAGATATAAATTATAATATTCAGGGAAATGAAGGAGTTAGACACTCTTATTATAGACAAGCAGGTAATTTATTAAATTTAACTAGAACTCCTCAGACTTCTGATGCTGATAGACAATTAGCTTATAATTTAGCTGTGAATAAAGCTGCTTCTGAAGCTAGACTCCAAGGAGATTTAGCTAATGAACAAGCTTTAATGCAATCTAGAGAAAAAGCCTTCCAAGTTAATGCTAATAACTTAGCAAGAAGAGAACAAGTTGCAGCTCAAAATAGATCTTCTATAATTAATATGAAGAATCAAAAAGCACAACTAGAGGCTCAAAAAATAGCACAAAATGCTCAGAATTCAGATGTATTCTTACATGATATAACTGAACAAATTAAGCAAAGAGCAGGAGAAAGACAACAACTTAATACTCAACAAGAGTTATTAAATACTCAGAAAAAAGATTTCTCTACAGTTGCAAAGGAAAATGTGAATGAGGCTAGATTACAAAAAGAATTAGACAGTTTAGATCTTAACTCTCCTACCTATGAACAAGATAGGAAAAGATTAATGTCTGATCTAATGGCTATTCAGCAAAGTAGATTAAATAGAAATATTGGTTATCAATTACTACAGTCCAAAGGAATGTTAAGACAAATATGGTAATATGAACTTTAATATACAAAAATTACAACAAGGGGGTGAACTATCAGCACCGTGGGTGGGATACACCCCCTTTTTTCAACAAATAGGAGCAGATCCAACTACATCAGCACAGGCTAGTGCAAGTGCTAAAGGTGGAGATACTAAAATAGATGCTACTCAAAAACAGATTCAAGATGTTATTGGGAGTATGGCGGGTAAGGGATTAAATAATGAGGTAAATTATTTTGCCCAACAAGTAGGTGATCTATTTTCAGATTCACAATTAACAGGTCAACCAATGACCCTTAGACAATATACTAATTTAGTAGCTAGATTAAATGAAATACAGAATAATAAACAAATGTATGATGAGGCTAGAAAAATAGCTTTGGATAAGGGAACATTATCAGAAGCAGCTATCACATTTGATGGAAATTTATATGCACAAGATAAGTCAGGGAAAATGGTTGTAGTTAATCCTATGGACTATGCTGAGAATAAGGATCAATATCATTTACTAACTAATAATGATCTTCTTACATTAAGGAATAATAGCAAAGCATTTTTATTTGATAAAACTTTATCTCAAACTGTGGCCGGAAGTCTTAGTATTAACGATATAAATAAAGAAATAGATACAGCTATTAAAATGATCCAAAAAGAAGATACTTCTTCTGATTTATATATAAATAAAGCTAGAGCTAATGAGTTTAATAATGAACTTCAAAAATTAATAAACACTAAATTAGGAACAGCTCCAGATGATAATTTATATAAAATGACAACAGAAGTTTCTACTCAAAGAAATCATTTAAATACAGCACTGATAAGAATATGGAATAAACTTCCTCAACATGCAAAGAATACTCTAACAGCTCAAGCAGCTATAAATGAATCTGGAAATCCTAGAGAAAATGCTTTAAATGCTTTAGCTGATCTATTAACATATGGAACTTATCATAGTGAAAAACAATCTATTAAAGATGAAGGAGTACTTGATGGATCAGGCAGAAAATCTTCTTCTGGAAGTGCTGGATTAACTGAATTAGGACCTTTTGAAATCTACGCAGGAGCAGCTAAAACTAAGGATTATACAGTTAGACTGGGAGGTAAATATTCATTATCTACTAAAGCAAATATATCTCCTTTAGTTGGAGCTGATAAGAAGTTATTAAATAATAACTATATGTCTGATATAATCTCTACTGGAGGACTAGGAGCATTAGTAGATCCTAATGGAGCTTCTCTAGGAACTGGAGAAACCTTATCAGATGTAGATTTATCTAAGATATTATATTCTAATGATCAAGTTGCAACAGCTTGGATGCCGTTCATTAGAAATGCCAATGGATCTAAAGTGGTAGATTTAGATGCATTAAATAGATTAAGTTTAGCTGATGAAGAAATTAAACAATTAAATAACCCATCTGAAGAAGCTAAAAAGAAGATATATGATAAACATAATGTATCTCATCTAATCTTAACTGGGGATTTACCTACTTCTCAACAATTAGAATTCATGACTCAATTCATGGTCATTCCTTCTTATGTTCCAGATTCAGTTGTAGAGAAAACTTCTGCAGAAAGCTTTTTACAAGCTTTGCCAAAGAGAGAAAGAGAGGATGTACAAGAACTATATGCTAAGGTAAGAGCATCTGGATCTAATAAAGATACAAGAACATCTTCATTTGCTCCAGACACAACTTGGATTCCATTCTTCCCAGATGAGGCTATATATAAAACTTCTTTATTCTTACCTATGAGTGATGATATAATAATGAGGTCTATTGTTGGAGGAAATTCTCCATTAGTTACAAAAGATAGATTAGAATTTATGAATATGGCAAGAAATCAAAGTTCATTAGATAATCCTACTCAACTGGATTTATCAGACAGATTTGGTTTAAACAAATAAAATATATGGAAGAAAAAAGAGATTGGTTTGGTTTATATTATCAAAACCAGAATGCAAATTATACAGACTATCTACAAAACGGAATTTCTCCTAAAGATGTTATTCTACAAGATAAAGATAATTATAAGAAAAATGATAAAATAGTTCAAGCTTTTACAGATAATGAGGGTAAATTCAATAATGAAGCCTTTGATAATTTTTATAATCAAGCTCTATCTTCATTCAATACCTTCTCTCAGGGAGACTTCAAGGATACTAAGTTACCTGAAATAGAGTATGATATAATGTCAGCTATTAGGCTCCCTCAGGAAAAAACTCAAAAGATTGATTTAAAAATAAATAAAAGAAGAAATCCTTTTATAGAAACTGAGGGTTTATCTACAGTCCTAGGAACTTCTGAAAGCAAATTGTCTCCTTATGAAATAGCTCAATCTAACAGAATTTGGGATACTAGAACAAGTTCTTGGATGAACAAAACTCCTGAAGATCTAGGATTCTGGGGAACTATTAACGAAACCCCTATTGTCTTTGCAAGATATGAAGAAGATGTAGAAATTCCAGATTCAGAAACCGGAAGAATGGTTAAACATTACAAGGGAGAAATGAAATTAGATGAGAATGGAAGTCCTTATTATGAAACTTTAGGTAATAGAGCTGCTCATGGTAAGGAGTTCTTGTCTCCATTTAATGTAATTACTAAAGAAGGAAGTACAATTAATAAATTTGACTTCTTAGACAATGATGGCAAAGAGAAAAGTGTAGCCGGAACCATAGCTCAAACTGTGGCAACCATTGCTCCTATGTTTATTCCTTATGTAGGTGAATATTATACATATGGATTAGTTGCAAAAAATTCGGCTCAATTAGGTATTACTTTATATAAAATGCTTGATGGAGTATTTAATCCAGATAAGAAAGATTATGAGTATGGATTATTAAATACTATAGAAGGCAAATTATCCTCTCTTAGTCCTGGAGTATCAGAGGAGTCTAAGGAGAACATGATTACATTTGAAAATTTTGGTAATTTAATTTCTGATGTAGCATCTCAATTATATCAACAAAGATTATTAGCTCAAATACCTACAAAGTTAGGTTTAGGAAATCCAGAAAGAGCAGCCATTAAGAAAACTAGAGAATTATTTGGTGATGAAATAGCTGATGAGATATTAAACACTGGAAAATTGTCTAATAATGAGACTTTAAGGACTTTAATGGGATCTGTTCCTGAAATTGATAAAGTGGCAAGAACTGCGGCTATAAGAAATAGTATATTAGGAAAGTGGCTATCTAGTTTCTATATGTCTGGAATATCTACTATGGATGTATTCAATGACGGATTAGATGCTGGATATGACAGATCCACAGCAGCATTTACTGCTGCATTAGCTATGGCTGCAACTACTTGGATGATTGGATCCACTGAAATAGGACAAACTGCATTAAAAGGATTAGGATTTGATAGTGAAAGAGTAATATATAGAAATGCAGGTAAAAAATTAGTAGAAGATCTCAAAGAACAAGTTCCAGAATTTTTATCTCAACCAGTAAAAGACAAGAAAACATTCAACCTGTTACTGAAGAAGGCAGGTAATATATATAGAAGTGCTTCTGATCAGATAGCTAAAGGAGGAGTAATAGGAGGAGCTATAGCTGAAGGAATAGAAGAAATGTCTGAAGAAGCTATTATGGACTTATCTAAAGGATTCACAGATGCTCTAACTGGAGTATTTGGAACTCAAAAAGAAGCAAGTTTCGATTTTCTTAATTCTAATCCTTTAGAAAGATACTTAATGGCAGGAGCCGGAGGTGCTATTGGTGGAGCTATATTTAGAGTAGCTAATAGAGGATCAGAAATAAATAATAAACTCCCAGAAGATACTAAAGCTCACATATTCCAATTACTTAGAAATGGAAAGAAGTATGAATTAAAAAATGCTTTAGAGAAATTAAGAACTAAAGGAGTAGCTCCAAAAGAATTATCAGCTTTCGATCCTATTATAGTAGATAATGAAATCCAATATAAACCAGCAAAAGGCAATGGTGATTCATTAAATGATGCTGTTATAGATATAGCTAATAATTTAATAGACCAATGGGATGCTATTATAGATCAAGAAGGTCTAAGATTTGATGAAAATGAGTTATTAGCTAAAATTTCTTTACAAGATAAAAGAACTAAAGATTTATTAGATTTCGAAGGTATTTATCAAATAGCTAAAGATTATAACAAAATTGGTACACAAATTGTTGAATTAGTTAGAGAAAATGCTGAATTAAGAGATCAAATGGATCCTGGTAAAGGTAAGGAGGGAATAAATGTTGAAGGTGCTGAGGCTAAAATCAGACAGAATGAAGCCAAGTTAGCGGAACTAAGAAAGCAGAAAGATGATATGCTCAATGGTTTAAATACTGAGAACTATATAGCAAGATCATTATTCTATTTAGGTGCATTTAAAGACCCAATCTTATCTACTGATATACAAACTTATAGTAAAAGTGTTTTAGGTAAAGATTATAACTCCTTATCAGAATCAGAACAAGCTGATATTAGAGAAAGATATAATAAATACAAAGAAAGTTTTGATAAAAAATTTGAAGAAGGATATAAAATTTTCCAAGAAAGTACTAAAAAGTATGGAAAAGATTTATTAGAATTAGCTAAACAAATACCTGTTATTCAAGGTATAAGACAATATTTAGCCAATGGCAGTGAAGAAAGTTTATTAGCTCTTCAGGAAGATGCTCTTAATCAATTTAATATACTAAGAAATTTAAACATAGAGCAAGGTGTTCCCGCCAATAGAGGGCTAGGATATATTTTAAATAATGATAATGTTACATTCACTGATCCTAATAATCAGAACATTGTAAATACATTCTTCCAAAATCTATCTTTAAAATCTGGAGAACATTTAATTCCTATAGGAATAAATTCTGCATCCTTAGTTGGGTCTAAAACTAAATTTTCTGAACTTAATCAAACTTTTATAGATGATTTCTTAAGCAATTTAGCTCCTATAGATCAAAATGGGCAAGAAACAGAATTTGGGAAAGTATTAAGAGAAATTCGTGAAGAAGCTCAAACAAATACTAATAATCCAGATTCTAATATAGAATCTTCAGATTTAATAAGAGATAGATTATTGGATTATTCTAACAAAATATCTTCTCCAGAGTTAAGACAATTATTTACCAATATAGTAACCGCTAGATATAATGAGGATTTTTCTCAATATTTAAATAATATAAGAGTAGGAATTAGAGAAGTAGTTAACAAATATAATTATGAACTATCTCCTCTTATGAAAATGGCTAGTGCTAAACAATTATTGGCGGATGCTAAGGCAGATAATGTAGAACTTACTAAGGATTTATATAAACAACTTCTAGATTATATAAAACCTGATAGCGCATTTAGTCTGAATGATTCTGTACTAAATAAATCTATAGCCTTAATGATAGATCCTAGTGTGGAGGAAGTTATTACTATTGATAAATTAACTCCAGAGGGATTTGAAAGTCTAGGTCTTACTCCTGATATGCTATCATTTGCTGAACAAGCTTTAGAAGATAATGGATTTAATGATTTAAATGAGCTAATTAGAGTAACAAATGAGTTAAAAGGAGCTAAAAATTGGTTTGAAGTATCTAATATAATTATTCCCTCCAGTATCTCAGATCAGGGAAAAATGGTTCTAGTTAATGCTTTAAATAATGCTAATGTTTACGACTCTAAATCATCTCTTCAGGAACTAGTAACATTATCTGACTCCTTTATAAATGAGAATAAATTAAAAAATAATCCAATTCTGGATTTATTAAAGAAAATAGAAGTAGAAATATTAGGAGATGATAATCAAATTAATATTTTTGATCTTCTAGAGAATGAGAATGCTCAACTTAAATCTGCAGCCAGACTTTCAGAATATGTTATTCAAGGTAAAGTCAGAAATGAGCAATTAACTAATGCTATACAAACTATTGATTTACTAAAATCATTAGTAACATCTACTATTAGATCTACTAATATAGATGGTTCTGGATATGGATATAATACTACTTTAAATAGATTTAGACAACAAAATCAAGTTGATGGAGCTTCTACAGATATTCTTCCTGAAATTGATCAAAATATAGCTATTCAAGTTCTTAATGAATTAACTAGAGTTCAGAATCAGTTAAATTTCTTTAAAAAATTATCTGAAAAGAATGTAGGAAATAAATTAAGGGAACACAAATTAACAGCTATTAAAACTAGACAAGCTATAGTAAAGAATTTCTTAGATAAGAACTTTACTAATAAATGTCCAGAGATGTTTGAGGAAGTAGACAATATTATAAATAATTATGATGTAGAAGAACTATTCAAACCTGATTTATCTGATGAAGATTTTATTAAACTAGAGGATTTAGTTAATAAGGTAGAAGATAAAATATATGATAATGTAAATTCTCTATCTAGTTCTAATAAATTCACTAAACAACAATTAATAGGAAGATTATTTCAAGGATATGATTATTCTAAGCTAGTTAAAGGTGATTATAATAATCCTTCCCCACTAACAGAAACTTTATCAGAATTAGACCCATCTGAGTTATTTGTATACTATCATACTATATCTACTATTAAGGCTTCTGAATATAGCAAAGCTCTTAAAGATATAATAGATGATGAATTTAAAAGAGAATCTGGAAAATTCTTAATACCTATATTTTCACAAGAATATGCTACTAGAATAAATGTAGCAATGGTATTAGATCCAGATTTTATGAACAATATCACATATGTAGATTCAAATAAGTTAAACTCTATTAGAGATGGCCACTTAAAAACTGTATATAAAGAATATACTGACTCATATCACAATTTAGTATTCAATAATGGTGCTCCTGGAGTAGGGAAAACCAATGGAGTTGGAAGGCTTACAAATAAGGTAATTAATAAATTACTAGGTGATCAGAGGATTGTATTAGTTGGACCTAAATCTCAACAAGCTATAAATCTAACTAATGCAATTTTAGAAACTAATTTTAGTGATAAGGATGATCTAACAACTGTTAATGGAGAAATTAATGCTGAAGGAAACATTGCTTCTACTAAAGAAGAATTATTGACCAATATATATAATGATTATTCAATAATAGCCTCAGCTAACAATGACTTCCAAAATGGAGTACATAATAGTAAATATATAGATTGGACAAATATTAAAGAGCATAATTATCAAAATTATAAACTAAAGAACAAATATTTAGGTAAATCTAATTTCAATAATGATGCTTTTAAAGATCAAAGGATAATCTATATTGATGAGGTTACTCACTTCTCCAAATTTGAATTAGAAGTACTTTCTGAGTGGGCAAAAATTAATAATAAGATTTTATTAACATTCGGAGATTTAGTTCAATCAGGGTATCATAGAGTATCAGATGGGTTATATATGGGGATAGATGTAGATGCTTTGAAAGTTTCTACCCCTACATTATCAACTTCATTAAGAGTCTCTAATATACATAAGAAGGATAATTTAGATGCATTAAGAACAGCTAATGAACAAATTTATGCAAAAGATAATAATTTATCCTTTGATGATTTAGTTCCACTACACAGACAAATTTTGGGCAATATTCCTTCTTTGAAATATTATCAGGAAAATGGAATATTAAATGGAGAAAAGTTAGCTGCTTCCACTTCTATTGAAGAGATTGAAAATTTATATTCCAACATTAATGGAGATATAGGATATATATATGATGATACCAATTCAAGTACCTATAAACTTATCACTGAATACAATAGAACTCATGATAAGAAAGTTAAGACATTTAAACTTAACGAAGTACAGGGTCTTGAAGCTCCATATTTTATAGTAGATCTTCATTTAGATTTTAAGCAAGATGCTCTCATAGAAAAGAATATTAGAGACTTATATACAGCTATTACTAGATCTAAAGATGGAACTATTATAATAGATAATAATTTAAGTTCACAAACCTTTACAAAGGGTTCAGAGAAATTAAATTATACCCAAGAATCAGTGTTAAGTAGTGAATCTGCAAAATCTTTTTCTGAATTAAGACTTAAATCTTTAGAATCTATATTACAGAATTATGTAGCTCCTGAAACTATTACTCCCCAAGAACCTAAATCTAAAACTACCACAAGTGATACTAAAACAGGAAATGTAACATTGGATAGAGTAATAGATGAAATATTTGATCAGGATGAAGAAAAATCTAATAAAGTTACAGAAGAGTTATATAGAAGTGATAGTAAAGTAAGAGAATATCCAGAAGATAGTTTTATTGCTTACTCTTATGATAATAGAATTAAAGAATTTCCAATAAAAGATAAAGATGGAAATATCTTATCTTACAGTATTAAATCTGATATAACAAGTTCTGGATTATACGATTCTGATCATACAGCCTTCTTTAATGGATCATATTCTAAATTATCTCCTGATAATTTTAAAAAGGTTGATAGAACAGTTCAGAGTATAAAGAGTGTATTATATAGTTTCAAATCTAAAGAAAGAAGAAATCAAGAATTAGATCTTATAGAATCTAATGTTAATAATACATTTAGAGATGTAGTCGGAAACACTGGATCATTAGATTTAAAAAATGGAAAATTCCAACTTAAAGCAGTTAAATATTTTTACGACGGGGAAATACATTCAGATGGAAGTAATAGATCAGAGAGGTTAAGAGTTGTTTATACTATACCTATTTTAAATTCTAGTACTTCTCAACAAAATATAGAATTATCTATATATAGTCTTCCTAATGGAAATGAGACTAAATTTGAAAAATCTAAATGGTTTGCTTCTTATAAACCATTCTATTCAGAAATTATGAATAGAGTTCCTTCTGATTATTCTAAATTATATACATCAGAATATATTCCATTATCTGATGATTTTGAATTAGAAAAAATAACTAATTTAGTTATTTATAAGAAAGATCCAGAAGGAAGAAAACATTATAATTTTGAAGATAGGGGTACACAATTTAAAGGAATATATTTCTCAAATCCTTATGTTGTTGTAGATTATAATAGTAATAAGACTAAAAGAAACTCTGACATTCAAGAAGCCAGTGATAGAATTATAGAAGCTCAGAATGATTATAATAGAACTAGAGAGAGATATAATTCTACAGAGGATCTTACTGAAAGAACAAAAATAGGAAGAGAGCTGCAAGATAAGTTATTAAAATTAACTTATGAAACCAAAAAATATAATCTAAAAGGTAAAGCCATTGTCTTTGCAACCTATGCGGAAAAGATTTATGATGAAGATGGAAATGTAATTCCAGAAAGTGAGTATGGAGATTATTATATTAGACAAGCATCGGGAGAGTTTGACAACAATCCAGATATGAGGGATAAAATAAGAATGATTGTTCTTAGTCCTAATCCTTTAACTTTTAGAGAGTTCTTTAATAACTATGATAAGTATGTAAAATCTTATTCACAATCTAGTGCTTCTAAATTAGGAAATAAATTCTATAAGTCTTATTTTGGGGATTATACAGGATTTGATATAATATTATCTATATTAAATTATAAGAATTGGTTAGAGGCTTACGGTCAAACCGGAAATAAATTTTATAAAATCGCAGATAGATTATATTCTGGATTATCTGCCTTAGCTAGTACCAATAATCAGCAACTTACTAATATTAAAACTCCAAATGCAACAGAATTCCATATCATGAGAATCATGGAAAGAATGCATCAAGAGTTAGATTCTAAACTATTAGATCAATATAAATCTAGTGCAGAAAAAATTAATGGTAATGATGTTCTCAGATATTTTAGAGAAATAATAAATGATAAAATAAGAGAAGAGCAAGGCAAGTATACCTCAAATATTATTGAAAATAAAGAAAATGAAACATTCTTCTTAAATTTAGATAAGGACATAACCTCTGAAAATTTATTTGATTTTATGGAGGCTGCATTAACTGGTAAAGTTCAGGGTAAAGACATGCCTAATTATAATCCTATATTTAAAGAAGGTATTTACCCATTCCCAGTAATGATGTATGATAAGGATCAACAGGGACATACTGGGGATAAGAATTTTATTAGAGCAGTAAATCTTGAAGGATCTTATTATATAGATAGAGATTTACAAACCCCACAATTTGCATTTGTTGCTTCTAGAGATTTAGCTAATCCCGAAGAATTTGGATATAAAAAAGTTGAAAAACCTCAAGATGTTTCTCAGCCAGAATCTCAAACTATTAACAATTCAGAGCCTAGTATTAAGCCAGAAACTGAACAAAAAACACAAATTCAATCTAAGAACGTTAAGCAAGCTCTTGATTATCTTACTTGGGTTTCAGATAGAATATCTAATCCAGTAGTAAAATCTGAATTTGACAAGATTATACCTAGTATGTTGCCTACTATAGAAGCTAATGTAGATGGACCAGTGAATATTAAGACATTTGTGGATAATTTGGTTTCCAAATACATTCCTCAATTAAATAGTATTATTCCTGGATTAAATATAAGTCATGGTTCTGATAGTATTGTAAGTCATATTAAATATGTTGGTGGAGAATTTACTATCTTCACTCAACCTAAACCAATTGAAAATATAGAAGATAATATTAGGAAAAGTAATGAAAATAGATTATATTTACAAAATAATTTCGGAAGTATGTTTAGTGCTTCAGAAATAAGTGCAATAGATTTAGCTACATTAGCAGATAATTTTAAATTAATTGAATCAAATATTGGTGATTTAAAACTAATTAATGATTTAGTAATCAACGGAAGAATTGATTCTAATATTTTAAATATACTAAGTAATGAAAATGTTAAATCTGCACTTATAGATATAAATAAAATAAGAAGTAAATATAATATTTGTTAAATATGGCATGTGATTTTTTTAATGAGTCATCCAGATCTCAAACCTTTTTAATAAATCTATCACCTTGGGATGTAATATTCCAGGGTGATAGTATTTCTACTGATCAGTTCAGAGATATTAAAGAATCTTTGCAAAAAGATTTCAGAATTCCCTCTGATCAAAATTTAGTAGAAGCTATAAAAGAATATCTTAACCAAAAAACACTAACAAATGGGAGAGATTATTCTAAGATTAAAGATTCTTTAGATAAAAATATATTAAATATTTCTACAGTTCCTTCTGCTGATCCTAAAGCATCTATCAAATCAGATGCAACTAATAACCCGGCATTAACTAATGAAACTTATCAAGTATTAGTTTCTCCAGATGAAAGTGTGGAAGATTTTGATCAAGCTCAAAAAATAGCTACTGAGACATTAGTAAATGAAATAGAATCTAGTAGAAAAGATGTAGATTATTCTAGTAATATTAAATCTACTCTAGATTTAAGTAATAAATTTCAAACTAATTCTGCATTATTAAGCAGATTCCAAAATAGTTTTGGAAAGGACATATTTAAAACATCCTTTTTAGATTTTGATTCTGGAAAGATAGCCAAAACTGTTAAGGATATGAATTTAAATATAGGTCAATACAAACAAGACTTATTAGATAATATCACTAACTTTTTGGAACTGCCTAAAGTAAATTTATATAATGTAAATGGAGATTTTAATTTAGAAGGATTTAATGAAGTTATTAGAAGAATAAATGAATACTATGAAGCCAATAATCCTACTTCTAGATTAAATTCAATAAATGACAGAGCATTTACTAAATTATCTCCTAATGATAAATTGTTTATTGATGCTTATAATTCTACTATAGCTTTAGAAAATTTTGATAATTTAATTAACATTATTACTACTGGGTTAGTTTATATAGATCCTAAGAAGTTTGGAATTGTAACTTCTAATCTGTATGAACCTAAATATCTTCCATTTAAAAAGAATATAATTAGACAAAGTTTCTCCACAACTAATTTTGAAACAAGTATAGAAAGAGAAACTGCAGCAGTTACTAAAGCTATAATTCAAAATATTAAGAAATTAGATCTTAATGGGAATTGGGATGGATTTAGTTATTTAACAGTTAATGATTTTAACACAGCCATAGCTAAATTCAATAATTCTTCAGTTAAGAATAAATATCCAGAATTAAATGAAGCCCATTTAAATCCTACTAAGGCATATCTTAAATTATTTAATAGATTCTTCGGAACTCAATCCGCATTTAAACAATTTAAATATAATGATAGCTTTGATAATTCAGTAAAAGATACATTATATTCTATATATAAAAGTATTATAGACCCAAGTCCTAAAGCAACATCATTATATAACATAATAGCTAAAAATCAGACTGATTTAGATTTTAACTATTTTATGGATATAATGGCTTATATAAATAAACAAGGGCCTTCTGAATATATTTCATATAAATTTAATCCAGATACAAAACAATATGAAATTGATACATTTTCAAATATTTCATATGAGTCTACATTAAAAAATTATGAAGTAAATTCAGCTAATGATTTAAATAGCTTAGTTACTAATGAACTATTAAATATAATTAAAGACCAAAACGATGGGTTCGGATTAACATATAATAATGACCAAACTATAACTATTAAACTAAATAACAGATCTATTAACTTATCTCCAAATATGAAAGCAGAAAAGTTAGATCCTGTTACTAGAACAGATTATAATAAATCTGTAAGAGAAAGTTTAATAATGCCTACTCCAGATCAGGTAAGTAAAATTATAAATGGAGAAAAAGTAGATCCAGATGTAATGGATGGATATAGATTGTTAGAATTATTACAGCTTACTACTGGATTCCCATTTAAGAACACAGCTGGACAATTGTATTCTAGAATGACTAATGAATATAAAGATGAAAATAATCTTAAATCAGATTTATTATCATTTTTATACAGCACTTTAGACACGTTAAGAGTATTAGAGGATATTCATAAGAAGGAAGTAGATAATAAAAAGAAATTCACACCAGAAGAATTTGTTAGAGAAGTTAAGAGTGATAGAAGATATTCTGGATTAAGTGGAGAAGCATTTAATAAACAATTTATTAATCCTACAATAAGTCCTAGATTATTAATAAGTAGAAATTCTTCAGGGACCGGAAGAAGTGCTATATTTAAATCTATAGTATCTTCTCTAAGTATAATAAATGGGGATACTAATCCTAGTACATATAAAAATTCAGATGGGGATAATGTTCCTTCAGTGGGGTTGATGAATCTTATGAAAACTATTCCTGATTTTATAGAAGTAGTAAAACAATATCAGAATAGAGAATTAAAAAGAAATCCTCAATTTAAAAATATTTTTTCTGAAAATATTTTATTTAATTCTCCTGACTTAATTAAAGGAGTTAGATTAAAAACTGAATTTGTAACTCAATCAGGAAGAGTTATACAAAAGAATAAATTTAATGTAGCTGAGTATACTACTTCATCTGTTATATTAGACTTTTATAAGAATTTAATAGATGGAAATGATATAAACTTTCTTCCTACTGTATATGCAGACAAGGCAAACCAGTCATTAGTTACCATATCTAAAGATTTAAAGATTAATGATAAAAGCTTATCAAGTGTAACCGCTCCTGAAATTGAGCAAGAGAATAGGAGAAGACAAAAGACCTATTATACTAATGTATTAAGTAACTTATTTAATACTTATTCAAGAATAGGAGAAAGATTAGGAATTAATATAGCTACTAACATATTTAATAGTACATCAGAAGAAGGGAAGGCTAGAGCTGTCAGAAAAAATATGAATACTATTAATGATATGCTAACTAATAGATTCAAAGAAGTACAAGCTGTGGCTTCACAAATTGCTCATGAAGATCCCACTTTTGAATGGGTAGAAGAAACTCATTTCTCTAAAGTAGATGGAAAAATGAGAATGAACCCTTTCATAGAATATATGAGTGAGATATATAAAGTATCTACAACTTCTGATAAGGCTTATGAAAGATTTATAAAGAGGTCTATGGATAATTTCAAACAAGACATCTTAGATAAGCACATTAAGATAGATACTGATGTGTTTAGTTTCTTAAAAGATGATTACACCGCATATTCTTGGATAGGAAAAGATGGGTACATGGATATTATTAGAGATGGTAAATTAAATCCTATATTTGAAAAATTCTTCTTTTTAGATGGGTATTTATCTAATCAATTTATGCAGATTACTGCAGGAGAGCCTTATGCTCATCCCTCTAAACTAAAGAAAGTTAAATTTGAAGGTAATGAAGAGAATTATTGTATAAATGACCATGCTAATAGATTGATTGCTCAATATAAACGTATGGTTATGATGCAGGGTACTATTCATAACTATTATCAAGGATCTTTAGAAGGAACTGGATCTGAAATTAGGTGTGCTGTTATTAAAGATATTGAGGCACCAGTATTTAATCCTTCTGGAGAAGAAGATGTAGTTAAGCCCCTAGATGGTTCTATGGAATGTACTGGTTGGCAAAATGAATTAGAGAATAATTCAATGTTCTCAAGTTCAGCTGGACAAAATAGAAAGAACTTTGGATATGACATAAATCCTATTCATGGTTCTGCTTCATTATTTAAATGTGCTTCATTTGCAATTGATAATAATGTAATGAGACATTCTCCAGAAAAAATTAAGCTATTAAAGAAAATGACTGACAGAGCTTGGCCTATTCCGGTTCTTAATTTAATGCAAGATTTTGATGGAAATTTAAGATCTTTAGATCAGGTTCTTAAGGAAAGTATTTATTATTTTAATACTGATGAAGGTGAGTATCGTCAAATATTAGACATAATTCCAGAGGGAAATAATAGATATACTATAAAAGAGGTTCATGTAAATAGAGATGGAACTCAGGCTCCTAACAGTTTTATAAAAGAAAGACCTAATGTGTTAATTGATACCAATTTTAAATTATGGGAAGCATTAGGAGGACAAAGAAGTTTCTCTTTAAACTCTGAAAATCCAGTTAATAGATTTTTAGAACCTAGTGAAGCATCAGTTAAAGCTGTAGCCAAATTTATAAATTCTACTGGATTCTATAAAACTAAGGAAGACTTAAATAATATTAGACAAGTAATAGGTAATGAAAACGCTTCATTCCAATCTAACATATATGATGTAGAAGAAAATAAATTATCTGAAAATAAATCAGACTTCTTTGATAGTAATGGAAATCTAAAGGTAATATTAGATCAAAATTATATCTATCAACCAATGAAGCATAGTGATATTCACTATTTAATCAATGGTTCTGCACTTAAAGTTGGAGCTAGAAATACTAATCCAGCCACAAGTAGATATGATGATTCAGATTTGAATTATTACACTATAGGTTCTCAATATTTTGGAATTCAAATGAATGCTGATCACCATGCAGATAATTCAGAAGTAACTGAATCTACTCAGATTATATCTACATTGGCTGCTAATGGTAATACAATAAAATTAGCTTCTAGAGCCTATAATGCTTTAGGAAGTATTGTTGATTTAACACTAAAAGAGTATTTAGAAGCTCAGAATGATGCAAGAGCTGTTGAGGCATATAATGAGATATCTTTAGGTAATAAGACTAAATTATATAAAACTCTGACAAAATCTCTATTAAGAGCATTATCTACTGGATCTGATTCTGATGCACTATTAAATGGATATTTAAATGAAATAGCTCAAGAATTTGAGAATAATTTAAATACAGAATTTAATACAGCTGATTTTAATTTTAAAACTCCATTCAGTGCAGGAAGTATTCATAATCAATTTATCACAATGCTTACATCCAAAATGAATTCTGATAGTATTAAGAGAACATTCTCTGGTATGGGAGCTGTAATGAAACCTTCTTATGGTTCTATGAAATTTTATCATTTTGATGGAACAGAAGGATTTGTTGATATTAATGGAAACCCTATTAATTTAAATGGAACTTATTCAGAATTTGATTTAGAATTAATAGCTGCTAAGGCTGGATATAGAGCTACTGGGGAAGGATTAGATAGAATAAGTGCAGTAGATAATTTTAAAGATTCTGCGCCGAATCTGAATCCAACAATAAATCCATCTGATCTAAAATTCGGAGATGTGGTGTTTAATGAAGAATCAGGTCAAGATGAAGAAATTAATACCTATGAGTTATATCAGAAATATAAAAATTCTGATAAACCTCTTACTATAATAAAAGATTCTAGGAAGGAATTAGCTCCTATGAATGTAACATTCAGAATACCAGGAATTGATTACACATATAGTATTTATGATAATCCACTAGTTAAAACAATCTTTGAATTAAGAGCTAATAAAGGCTCTGATGAACAAATACTAGAGGTGCAAAATAGAATTAATAAGTCTTTATCTAGATTGGATGAGGGATTTTATGAATTATCTTCTTTAGATCCTAGGATTAATGATATTATATCTGCAAATCAAGATAATTTATATAATATTAGTACTGGAGAAAGAATTGATAGAACGATGTTGTCTCAATATACTCCAGAAGAATTAATGGTTAAAATAGAGAATATAATAATAAATCCTGCAGAGGTAGTTCTATCTAAGATATATCAAACTAAATTCTTCCTTAGACCTGGGGATTCTATTCCAGATGTAATAAATAGCAATGGCAGATTTTTTAGAGAAAAGCTTATAGCTAACTATAATGCAGCTAAGGAGGAAATTAAGAATAACAACAATATAGATGCATTATTATTAAATCCAGCTGGAGCAAATGCTCAAGTTATAATTAATGATTCTTCTTCAAAGAATGATTATATTTCTGAATTAGAGGAGATAGATATTATTAAAGATAATATTGATGGAGAAATCTGGAGAATGGATGAAGCAGGAAGAAAATTATATAAAATAGATGGATTGAAGTTTTACAAAGATCCCAAATCACAGATTCCGCAAGAAGTTATAGTAGTTGATCCTAATAATATGACTAGATTATTAGATGTATCTAAAGACCAAAACTATAATGGAATATTCTATAATTTTAATCCTGATAATATAAATACATTATTAACCTTTTTTGGAACTTATGATACTAAGTTATTAAATTCCTTTGGAGATTTAAGTAATTTAGAAAATGAAGAATTAGTTAGAGAGGTTAAAGGTAGATATAACCAATCTATTAGAAATAATATAAATAGAAAAGCTGAAAAGATGTTTACTTCATTTAAGGAGGCTTTAAATGTTACAGCTAATCGTATTCCAGCTCAGGCTTTCCAATCAATTATGACTATGAAAGTTGTAGGATTCTCTGATGCTGAAAGCAATGAGGCTTATGTATCACATTACCAAATTTGGTTACAGGGAAGTGACTATTGACCTAGTTTTTAAGTTTAGCTAGGTGACAAATTAAATATTGTAGTCACTATAATAAATCTTGTGAATTGGCGGGGAACTCCTTAGAGTTTAACCTACTAAATTAAGGTAGAAATACACTTAATGGTGATAATTAACTATTATCAGTATAGTAAAAAAGGTTAAAATTGGACAATCCGCAGCTAAGCATCCTAGATAAATATTTTGATATAAGACTAGTCAATTGACAAATTTTCTTATATCTTTATATTTATAAGGATGAAAGTTCATCGACTATCCCTTTATGGGAGTAGGGACTTTTATCTAATGTTTAATTTAAAATATTAGGTAATATGGCACGAAAAATAACTAAAAAACTTAGTAAAGAACAAAAAAGTCTATTAATAGGACTTTTATTAGGAGATGGAACAATTTCTAGTAATTACGTTTTTAAACTTTCTCATTCAGAAGCACAGAGAGAGTTTTTACAATGGAAAGTAGATCTTCTTAACAAATTTAATATTAAAAATAATGGAATTAAGGAATATATTTCTAAATGCGGCTACAATATAGGAAAGAACGTTTTATATTCGCAAATGTCCTTAAATCCAACTATTAAAGCATTAAGGAGAACTATTTATATTCCAAAGAAAACTATTACTAGAAGATTGCTAAATTGGTTAAATCCTTTAGGGATTGCAATTTGGTATATGGATGATGGGTGTATAAATGTAAATACATCTAAACAAAGAAGTTCAATTCAACATACTATAAAAATAGCTACTTGTGTTGATGAACCTACAATTAATATAATTATCCAATACTTTTTAGAAGTCTGGAATATAAAATTTAGACCTTTTAAAGAAGGAAAGGGCACTTTTTCAATTGCCTCTAGCACAGAAGAAGATTGTAAAAAGTTTATAGAAATTGTAAAACCATATATCGAACAAGTTCCATCTTTATTATATAAAATAAGAGATAACTTTACTAAAGAAGAGTTTATTGCACAGCAAAAAGCTGTTCTCGAAGCGCAAGACACTGTTAATGAAGATTAACAGTGATGATATAGTCAGTCTTTATGTGAAAGTATAAAGGTTAAACGGATATAGACAAAGCATATATTACTTCTCCTATAATTAATGATTCTGGAGTATATGCCCCTTGGAGTAGAATATTTAGATATGATATATCTAAAGAGGGAATAAACAACTTTGAGTTGAGTAAACAACTTCCTTATCCTAATTTTAATCCAGAAACCAATAATTATGGATTTACTAAGGAAAGGGGAGTAGATTCTATTGATATAACTAATGAATTATTAACTTCAAGAACTCCTTTTGAAGCTACTGTTAAGATATTAAATAGAATATATGATTCTGGAATAGATAATGTTAAATTATATTATGATGAAGGAACTGGGAAGGAAGATTGGATAGATCGTATTTCGTCAAATATATCATCCCATAATACTCAACCTAATTCAGATTCTGAACTATTACAAGGGTCTAAGAACTTTATCTTTAATACTATATATCAGATTACTAATAATCTGAAAAATCATATTGCAGCTTATTCTCCTATTGCTATGACTGATCCTCAAAGAGCAGCAGAAAAGTCTAAGGAGGGAGAGAAAATTAAAAGAGTGACAACATTTACTCCTACTACTAAATATAATCTATTCTATGCTAATATGGCAGGAAAAGAAGGTATTGGTATTAGTGCAGTAGGACAAAAAGTATTCTTAGCTGCAACTCAATATTTTAATCAAGAAGCTCAAAGATTATCTAAATTGCCTAATCTTACTGTTGAAGATTTAAAAGCAAGTAGTATATATTTCAATAATATATTTAATATATACAGGAGCATGAAAGATAATCAAGGCAAAGATGTTAATAAATTAGTTAGAGTATTTGCAAATACATTAGCTAATATAAACCTTGATAATGCTCCTAATGTAAGAAGAGTATTAGATGAAGCTATAGAAGAAAATAGAGCTGAGCTAATGCAGGGAAGGGATTTAACTGCTGATGATATAGATGCAGTATCTAGTAAGTATATACAAACTGATAAATCTCTAGTTATATCAGCCGTCATTTCTGCCGCAACAGATAATGCTAAAGAGTTAATTCTTGATAAAATTAATGCCAACCCAGATTTAATGGGAACATATATATATCTAATCATTAATGGTTTGGAATTCTCTGATATTGCAAATCTTATGACAAGTGATGCTGTATCCGACATAAAAAATGCTGTTAATGTAAATAGAATGTATGATGAATCTGAGAGTATTGATTCAATATTAAAGAAACTTGATAATGGATTATCTTATAATAATTTCTTAGATGATAAATGGAAAGTAACATTAAGAAATTATATAAGCAAACTGCAAACAGATGGAAAAGTTTCAGAAATCAGAAGAAATGATGGTAAAGTAGAAAAAAATCCTAGTAAGATTTTAAATTCTATCCCTGTAGAGGAGCTATTAAATATTAAAAAAGACTTAGAGGAAAGTAACAGAACATTTGTTGAAGAATATTCTAATCAAGATGAATATGAAATAGCTCAAGAATTTAGAGAAATGGTAAGTGAAAGTTACCTATATAAAGAATCTGATAACTTTACTAAGGGATTGTTGAGGTATGTGGGTAAACTTATAGATCTAAAAACTCTTAGAGATAAGTTAAATAAAGACAATGCTAGTTATTCATCATTTGTTATTGCATTTAAGAGTGCTAAGGAAATAGCTTCATTAGGAAGAATATTAGGTATAAACGGAGGTGCTAAAACTAAATTATTTGATAGATATTCTTTCTCTAAAGTATTTAATGATTTATTATCTGATCCATTATCTGATGCTACAACATTATATGCTGGATTTGATACAAAGAGTGAAAATCATCATCCTGATGCTATAAAGAGATATAATGTTACTAAGAATCTTATAGAATATGCAAATAATGGAGATCCTAATTTAGTCAACTTTAATTTTGACTTAAATAAATTTTTCAATCTCCCAGAATATAAAAATGCAGTAATTGAATTTTATAATAATTATAAGAGGGCAATTAATGTATTTGATCTAATAGATAAACTTCCTCACTACAATGCTTTCTTAAAAGCTTATTTAGTAAATGAAGATAATCTTAAATTGGCATCTATAAAATATAATTTACTAATGGATATAACAGGACAACTGGAAACGGAAGTAATGAAAAAGTCCAATGGTACTATAGGTAAATTAACTGATAATCAGTTTAGTACTATTAGAGATTATATAGATGAGTTAATTATTAAGAAATTCTTAAATCATGAGAATATAGGAATTAAAGTTAAAGCTGGTGATTCTCATTTTATAAATGGAGTTTTAACTGAAGCTGTTACTGATACCATATATAACTTATCTGATGATGATGGATTGGCTTCTTTTAAATATTATATGGAAAATAAAGTAATTCCTATGTTAAAAAATGGATATACTATTTCTCCTAATGGATTAAGAGTGAATACTCCAGTATTATCTAGAAATGAATTTTTGAATAAACTTATTCTAACTGATAAAAAATCCAAACTGGATGGATCTCCTTATACTCATTATAGATCTGCTGTAAATATGTTAAATACTGTAGATAATATAGAATTTGATAAACAAATTACAGCATTTGGAGCTATTGAGAATATTACATTTGATGGGATTAAATTATCTAATTTGTTCCTTATTTATGACTTAATAGTTAATAAAGGAAGAAAAGGACAAGGTAGTTTATTAAAAATCCTACAAGGATCAGTATATAATAGAAATAGTTTAGCAAGTAGATTCTTCCAATATATAGGAGAAGTAGATTATAATACATCAATTCCAAATATCAAATATGATCTTCAAGGAGATAAGATTACTCTCAATGATGTAAATATGGATGATGTAAAAATGAGACTAGCTCCAGTGAAAGGTTCTTTTGAGGAAATGGCTATGGGAAATAAATATGTGAAAAAATATGATAAAAACACATCTACATATAAGATCCAAGAAGTCACGGTTGAAATGAACGAAGGTGGGTATCCAGTAAAGAAGTACACTGATATTGTCTTAGACAAGAATCCTAATTATTATTTGTTTAATTCTAATTTAAATACTAACTTTGCTGAATCGGTAAACAGAAATAAAACTGTTACAGATCTAGTAAATAATGTAATGAATTTATTAAGAACAAATAAGATTAAATTAATATATCGCTGTGAGTAATTGTAAAATATTTATTAAGTATAAAGTAGGTGGACAGGAATATGAGATTCCTGTCCAAACCAACTTTACAGAAGACACTAATTTAAATCCTAGTATGATACTAGAAGCTTTTTCTGGATTATCTACGGAGGATTTATTAGATATTAAATCTAGATTATCTCAATTAAATCCTATGAGTATTAGTATTGAATACTCTAATGGAGAACCTTTATTGGGAAATTTTGATTTACAAACTATTTCTGAACAAGTAGATTATATTCAAAATGATGAATTAAAAGAAGATTTCAATAATCTAAGAAACAAATTAGAAAATCTAGGAGTACCTAATAATCAAGTTCAAATATTATTACTTGAGGGAGAAAATATAAATTTAAATATTGACGGCACTACAGGAATTAGAGGAACTTTATTAAAAAATAACTTCATAATTTTAAATACTAAAGAAGGATTTAATGAAGACACTCTAAGAGATTTATATCATGAAATGTTGCATTTATATTTTAATAATATCCCTAAAAGTAATGAAAATTTCTCAAGAATAAGTGAAATAGCTTATAATGTTTTTGAGACTGCTAGAAAAAATAAAGAATCAAATCCTGTTATCAAGGACTTTGTTAATAAAGTAACAGGGGATAAAGGATATTTGAATCTTACAGAATTTGTTTCTTATATTTTGGCAGATCCTAAGTATAGAGAAGCTCTCAATTTTGATTTAAATGAAGGAGCAGGAAGAGAGTTTACTACTAGATTATTTAACATTGATTCTAATATTGGAATAATTGCTGATAGAATTAATTTAGACAATGTTAGCGCAGAAAAAGTATGGGATGGCAAAGAGCCTGTATACGTTTATGGAGGTGATAAAACAACTGAATTTGATCCTAAAGAAGTTTATTGGAGTAGTGTAGATAATAGATTTGAAGTTCCTCCTTTTGTAGGAAAATATGATTCAGAATATATAGACCAAATTATTCCTAAAGAAATTTCATCAGATTATAAAAAGGTATCTGATTTTATTTGGAAGAACTATATTGAAACATCTTCTGAACTTAATGAAAAGGTCTCTAAATATAAATATGATCTTAATTATTCAGAGCCTGTAAAACTTGAGTCTCCTTTACAATTGTATAGTTTATCTCCAGGAGATTTAATATTAATTCCTAATATATCTAAATCTAAAGGAGAAGTTTTATTTGGAAAATTTGATGATAAATATTTTTCAAGTAAACAATATCTTCCTATTAGATCTATATGGAAAAACGATAAAGGAGAAACTCTTATAACAGTATTAAAACAATTTGGAAGTAATGGAGTTAGTCCAGTTACTATATCTTATACAGACCTAGTAAATTTATTATCAGAGAAAAATTTAGACCCAGTATTTAGAAAATTCTATGGTAAATTAGACAGAGAAGCTATAGATATAGAAATAATAAAATCTGTAAAAGATCAGTTTGATGAAGGTTTAAATTCTGGAGATTATGATAATCAACCTTTACTAAGAGAATTAGGAATTGCAACTAGAACTGGAAAAGAGTTTACATATTATAACACTGGTAAGGGAGGATTTAGATTAAAAACTAAAGAGGGAAGTAATAATTTAATTAACCAAGAACTTAGAAGAGGAGATATTGTAAAAGTATCTACTCCAATTAAGAAAGGTGATAAATGGGAAAGATTCGAATATTTTGCTCCGGTTTTAAGAACCTTTGGAACTGTTGTAGAAGTAGCATTAAAAAGTGCAGAAGGTAAATATTTTAGTAAATTGTACAAATTTAATGATGTACAAGAAGCTATATTTAATAAACAAAATCACCCTGAATTAGTTAGAATTCATAATGAGTTTACTAGTGATTATAACAAATATTTAGAATCTACTAAAAATAGGTCTTTATATCAAAGTGTATGGTTCTCATTGCCTGGACTAAAAGAGGATTCTGAATCTCCTAGACAATTAAATGGAGATTTTGTGGGGGCTGCTGATACTAGATCAGTTGTTGATTTTAGAAGATCTAAAGTCAAACAATTAAAAATAGGAGATTCAGTAGCAGTTCAATGGTTTGGAACAACTAATTCTGGAAGACCTATAATTAGTAAGCATATGGTAATTGGTATAGATGGAGATCATATATACTTCTTAAATAAAAATAGAGCTGAAGAAGGAGTTGCCACTTCTAGAGTTTCTATGGTCGATTTAAAAACTATAGAGCCTAATGTTTTATTTGATCAGGGAATTAATAGACCTATTCCTAGTTTAGTTGCTTTATATTATAACAATACAGAAGATGTTGAATTAGTAGAACACTTAAATACTCAAAAATCTCAAATTAATAATGCTTTTGAGCTAATAGATGGAAAGTGGGTATTTAATGGAGATTCTAATACTGCCACATCATTCAATGACTTGTATGATATAATAAATACTGATGAATCTAATATTGCAGAAGAGGCAGCAAAGTTACAAAGAGGGGATATTATTAAATATGAAGAGAATGGAAGGCAGTATGTAGGAATTGTTTCTAGAGCAGACATATTAAATAATATCATTGAGGTTCCGGGATACTATAGGCCAGATGGATCTACAGATATGTTTAGAAAAAATATTTCTTTAGATCAGATTATATATGTGGGATTTGCAGCTAACCCTATATATGAATTAGGAATAAGTGGACATTCTGATATTAGAGAATATAATAGTAAAAGAGTAAGCAGATTATATGATATGAATCACTCTACTTATGCCTTATCTTACGATGATGCTCTATCTAAATCTAATATGTTTAATAAATCAACCAATTGGACTCAGGTTACTGAAGTTAAATATATAGCTCCTAAGGATAGTTCTTTAGAATTTAGAGAAAAATTTAGGGATTCTAAAGAGAAAGGAGTGGAAAAAGGAAGAGCTGTAATTATATCAGACTCTATAAGTAAACTTATTAAATCTGGAGATTATATTGATCTTACTGAAGAGTATATAAAACAAAATAAAATAAATTCTAAGGACGGTAAGTTATATGGATTAAGAAAAACTATATATTCTAATGGAACTCAATATAATATACAACTTCCAAATGCTACTGGTTTTAATTATGTAAATAAGGTTACTCAAATAGATCCTATTAAGATTCCAGAAATTTTGGATGTACAAGATGTTGTTAAAATTCAATATGATTCTAATAATAGAAAAAAGACAACTAAGTATTTAAGAATACTATCTAAAACTGATAAAGGAATTAAATTGGAATCGGAAATACTAGGATTAGATGGGAAGACCTATTCTAACAAATGGAATATAAACTTTAATGATCTTAAATCTGGGAAATATAAAATAGTAGAACTTTATTATCCTGTTAATAAGTCAAAAACTGATAGAATAAATAATATTCTATCTGATAAACAATTTACTCCTAAGGAAAGTTCTTATTTTATCCAAACTATTGATAGATTTAACCAAAAGAAAATTCTTAACAGGATCATAAGTAACATAAATAATACTTATAATAATATAATAAATGTAATAGATGATGCTACTATAAAAGATTGGATTGCAAATAAAAATCCAGATATAACACCTTATATAGCAACTAAACTTAAACAATCTAGCGCATTTATCCTAGGAAATAAAGTATATGTGAATACCGATAAAGCTTCACTATCTTCTCCTCTGCATGAGCTTATGCATATTATAATGGGAGTAATGAAACAAACTACTCCAGAAAGATATAATCTATTAATAGATAAAGCTTCTGAATTATCTGGATTTACTGAAAGGTATAGAAAAGTAATGCAAAATAGAGTACTTTCTGATGCTAAAGAAGAAGCATTTGTTGATGCTGTAGCTAAATCCTTACAAGGAATATTTAGTTCTGATAACTTCAATATTAATAATTTGTTACAATCTAATAATTTCTTTAACGATTATTTAAATATCTTATCCAATGGATTAGATTTAAATATTGCAGAAGTTGGAAACAAGAGTGCAGAAGTTTTAAGTAAGGAATTATCCAATATGCCTTTAGAAAAAATAGTGATGGAATTTAATAGTTTATTAGCACAATCAGCTAATCCTAAATATTCTTTATTTAATGCCGATAATTTAAATAAAGCCTTTTTACATAGAACTATTAATAATATAAAATCATCATTATTAAATTCTGGAAATTTAATTGAAAAATGTTAATATATGGCTTGTAAATATATATTAAGTATTAATGGGAAGAAAGTAACAGAAGTTAATACTGAAAAGGAATTAGAGAAATATATAAAGGAACATTATAATGTATTAGCTAGTTATAATCAATTCAATGATATTGTTTTTGATGAAACTAACTCCTTACAATCTAACATGAAATCCAAGATATTATCATTAAATACTGTGGTAACACCTTCCACAGTATTTAATGAATTAACTCAAGAATATGAAATTAAGACTCCTAAAAAATTAGCTATTACTAAAGCTATATCTAATTGGAGAACTCCAGATGGGAGTAGGGTAGTTCCAGAATTTATAGAATCTGAATATATAAAGAATGAGACTAAAAATCTCATGGAAAAAGAAGGATTAAGTGAGTCTGAAGCTAATGAACAGGTTCAAAATAATATAAAGAACTTTGAACACATTGCTAAAATTGGAGATAAAGTTCATAAGGTTGCAGAAATGTTTTTCTCAGAAAATGTTAATAGTGATGATATATACTCTGTTGTAAATCTTCCAAGGGAGACTATTGATAATCTTATTAGGTCTTTTGAGTCTTTGAAAGATACTATATCAGGAAGCAAACACGTAGAATTCCTACCAGAGGTTACTATTGAAACTACTGATGATAATTCAGATCCTCTTATAGGTAGAATTGACTTATTAACAGTTGATGATAGAGGACATGTAGACTTATATGATTTTAAAGTATCTACTAAACCCATTGAAGGTTGGAGTTCTGCTAAAAAGATTAATGTTGATTATCAATTAGCTGCATATAGAGCTTTATTAGCTAATAAAGGCATTCCGGTATCTAACATGGGATTAAATATAGTTCCAATAGTTATACCTTCTCCAAATTATGAAAATGAAACTTTTGATTCCTTTCAAATTGGCAATGTAGAAAATAGATTAGTAGTAAATTTTGATAATCTTAAATTTCCTAGAGGACATTATTCTAATATAGTAAGTCAGCATATATCATCTAGTGTTCCTAGAGTAAATATAGATTCTGATTTTACATATAATGTAGGTAATTTATCTGAAATAGCTTTTGGAAAAATCTCAGCTCTTACAGAAGAGCAATTCAAAAGAAAATATGTAAAGAAAGAAGGAAACAAGTGGTCATTTAAGGATTATATACATGGTAGAGAAAATAAAGAATTCCCAGAAATAGTTGCATATTCTGAATCTGAATTAAATGATAAAATTAAGGCTTATCTAGCTGAAAAAGAGGACTATGATCAAGAAGGATACTTTGTTAATATATGGAAACAATTCTCCCAATTAAAAAGATCAGGAAAGAATTTATCCAGTAGAGATCCTTTTAATTTCAAGGACTCTAATGTACATGCTTATTTATCTACCGTATTCTCTTCATTCATAGATAATAGTGCTTATGAAATGATGGAAGATCTTCCAGAATTAACTCAATTAGGTATATATGCCTTTGTTGATACTGGAACTAACATAGTCAATTTTGTTACTATGTCTGATGTAGATAACAAACATGAATTGGATCTACAATATAAATACAATAGTATCCTAGCTAATGTTGCTTCATCAGCTTCTACCAAAAATTTAAAAGGAGTAATGACTGCCACAGCTGGAAATGCTAAATTACTACAAACTCTTTTAGCTATTAATGCATTATCTGATCAATTTGCCAATTATCAAATAGGAAATATTCAAGTAGTTAATCATAAATTAGGCCAATCTGATTATGCCGATTTAACTCAATTAAGAAATAACTTTAAGTACTTAACTGACAGATTGGATATAGAAAATAATTTTGAGAAAGGAAATCTACAATTTGCTGATCCTTTAGAAGCAATAAAAACTTCTATATTAGGGATATTAAATAAAGACAGAACTGAGATTAGTAAAAAAGCTAGTGATCAAATATATGACTTATATTCAGGAGTAGATTTAAATAATATGACTGGTGAGCATAAAATTAAAATGCTTAGACAATTACAAGAAATAATAAAATCTAATAATCCTAATGTAAACTTCAATGAGGAGGCAAACTATGGTAATGAGGCCTGGATAGTTCATAGAAAGTTGTCTCAATTAATATTACATTATAATAATATTTACTTCAATTTAGATCACGATATTCATGATATTGGGGTAAATTTAAATAACATGAAGGAGACATTATTAATTAATGGATATTTATTAGATAACCCAGAACTAGTTAAAAATCCAGTAATGAAAGCTATAGTAGATACTACTGAGTTGGGTTTACAGAAAATTAGGGTAGAATATGATAAATATAAAGAAGAATCTTTGCAAAGAGTATTAAATCTATATAAAACCAAAGGATATACTCAAGCTGGTAGATGGACATTTCAAAATGCTACTAATGCATTTGATAATATGTTCATAAGAGATTCAAATGGAAAAATATCTTCAGAATTTAAGGTTAAAAATCCTTATGATCCTGATTCTACATTAACTGATGCTGAAAGAAAGTGGTTAAAGGACTTCTTATGGACAATAAATAAAACTAGAACTGGAATAACTGATCCTAATATATCTGAATCAGAGGCAGTAAAAACTCCAGAAGTTCAAAGATTAATGGAAAGTGGTCATTATTTTGATGTTCCATTACTAAGAGGAACTGCTTTTAGTCAATTAAAGAATAAGAGTTACACTAAGTGGCTGAAAGATAAATGGAATGAAGCTGCTGATATGAGAAGAATTTTAGGATCTCAAGAGCAAGATATAAAAAATCAGGTTGGGGACTATACTCATATGTATAATTTCTTAAATATTAATGAAGCCAGAAGAGCAGAATTATTATCTGAACAAGATACTGGATATTGGGAAACTAATCTAGAATTATTAGAAGATGTATTTGCTCATGCTTCTATTAGAAAGAAAATCTTTGATGATTTACTTCCATTTATCCATGATATGAAGAATGCAGTAAACTTATATGCATATGATGGTAAAATTCCGATAGATGACTTAAGAAAACAAATTGATTTATATATCAGAACTGTTATATTTAATGAGCCTGGACCACAAGGAGCAGAAAGACTTAAAACTCTCAAAATGGTTAATACCTTTGCTGCAGTGACTAGATCAATGATGTTAGGATTAAACCCTAATTCATTATTTAGAGAACCAATTCAAGGATTCTATATGTTAGCTTCTAGAGCTGCTAATAGAGTTATGGGAGACAACTCATTTACTGTAAATGATTTAAGAAAAGCTTATAGTAGATTTATGAGAGATGGAGGAGGTCCATTTGGAGATAATTGGTCCATGTTGGAGCATTTAAATCATACTTATGGTATGACTCAAATGGACGTTAATGGATTACCTTATATGTTATATTCTGATAGAAAAGGAGTTAGAGGTTTAGCCAGAAGATTACCTTATTGGGCAACTACAGCTCCAGACTTCTTAAATCGTATGGTATTCTTAACAGCTCAAATGTATCATGATGGAGCAATGGATGCTCATTCTATAGTAAATGGTAAGTTAATATACGATTGGAAAAAAGATAAGAGGTATTCTGAATTTGCAAAGGGAAATAAATCTCACCCAGAATATAATAATCAGAAAGCTGCTTACTATGCTCATCTTCAACAGTTTAATAAAGAAGGATATAATCTTAAATATAATGAATCCAATCCAGAAGCATTGCCTATGGCTTACACTGTGGCAGAAAAGAGAAATATTAAATCATCTTCCGATTCTTTATTTGGTTATATGGATCATGAAAATGCTATGGCTGTAAGACATACTTTAATGGGTAAATTATTTTCTCAATTCCAAATGTATTTCTCCTCTACTAGGGAAAGATGGCTACTAGGAGGTACTAATCAAACTCCTAAAGGTGAATGGAGGCAGAAAACTAATGAAAATGGAGAACTATTATATTTAAAAGAAGTAATAGATCCAGAGACTGGGGATGTTACATTAGAAGAAACTACAGAAGTTACTCCTATTAAAGCAGAAGAGTGGACTGGAAGATTTGTTGAGGGAATGGTTAACAGTATGTGGTGGTTGTTTAAATATGCTGCTAAAAATGGATTTAGAAAAAATGAAGATTATGAGGGATTTGAAAATTTAACATATAGACTTAGAAATGCTAGACAGTTTATGACTGATATAGCTTGGCAGGCTTTAATGTTGATGTTGCTAAGACTCATAATTGGAAGTATTATAGAGAAAGAAGGGGATATTGATAAAGGTACTAAAACAGTATTAACTCAAATGTTCTCTAGATCTACTGATGAGTTAAATCCTGGTGCTGCTATTGCTCCTATAATATTCATGAAATCAGTAACTGTAGAAGGAATTCAACAAACTTATGATTCTTTATCTAAGTTAGTAGAAGGAGAATCATCCTTTGGAAAAGAAATGACTAGAAACATTGCTGCATTAAGAACTCTAGATAATCTATTACCTAGTAACGAATAGAAAAAAATAGCCTTACAATACCATAAGGTACTGTAAGGCCAAAAAATAAATGCCTGTATAATACTATAAAGTACTATACAGGCATTTGTATTTTATGAACTAAAATATGTTAAGTAATCAGAAATAGAAGTCTGATTAGCGTCTTTTTTATCGATTCCTTTAAGAAGTAATTCTGTTAATCCAGTTGCCCCTCCTAAGTGGGCAGCTCCTAATATTCCATATTCAGAAATTGGGGTTCCATTCCAATTCCTATTTAAATTAGAACTAATTAATGTAGATAATCTACTTCTATTTTTGTCAGTATATTTAATAACTGCATCTACTTGATTTTTCCAATTTGACATATAGTCATTAGTAGTCATTCCAACATCCTTTAATGCGGAATCTCCTAATTGGAATAATCCTTTATATCCTTGTTTATTCACAACAGAGGGATTAAAATTACTCTCTCTTTGTGCTAATCTTATTAGATAGTTCTTATAAGGCTTATCTATATCTAAACTATTTATATATTCAGTAATCTGAGTTCTTAGATTAGGCTTTTTATCTTTATCTTTATTTATCTTCTTATCAAGAGTCTGAGTGCTCTCAGACTTTGGTTTACTGAATATAATAGGATTATCTACTTGAGATAAGATTGGATTAGATTCCTTAGTTTCCTTATTAGGTTTAGATACTGGAACTTCTAAAGGAGATATAGTCTCTAACGGATCTAAACTTAAAAAACTCTCATCTTGATTCTCAAGTTTTTTATAAAATTCGGAATAATCAACATAAGGTGTTTCCATCTGTAGATAACAAGTCTATTGTTAATATTAAATCATTTATATTATCTATATTTAGTTGAGTCCAGCAACATCCGTTAAGTCCAAGTTCAAATGTTCCATCAAGATAAGTAATTACTTTTTTAGGACTATTATCTATATAATAAATCATAGCTTCTTGAGAATCATTTATAAACTCAAATCCTTGAGATAGTAATTCATTAGGTTTAACCATTAGTCAACAAGTTTATTAGTATCCCAATATAACTTTTCTAGCCATAAATTGGCTTCATCTAACTTAGTCAGAGCTAAAGAAATTTCTCTAGATGAATCTAAACCTTCCTTAATTCTTTCTTTTATGTCATCTATATCTTCCATACAGGAAGCTAAGATGTTAGTTTGTTCTTCTGTCATAATATTGAAATTATTTAATTCTTTTCAAAATTTCATCCTTGATCACTGGGTGGACTTTTGCCAATCTATCTGTCCAATAAGGCCCCAAACAGGCACTTTTAAGAACTTTTGTCTTAAAATCAATATTCTTATACACTGGAATATTGACCTCCTCACAATGATTAATTATGGTTTCAATTTGGTATAATGGTATACTATCTAAAACTATTGTCTTACACTTACCTTTTAGCCAATATACCACTATACCGTTTGGTCTAAATTCTCCATTAATTACTAATCCCACAGTTTGGGATTTAATTTTCTTAATAGAGAACAGATTTAAAAATCCTTTAATTATAGAAAATATAGTATCTTGAATTAAATTGTGTTCACTATCTTTATTAATTAAGATTATTGAGTAAACATAATCTTCTGCTAATAGATGAGTTTTAGAGTCTAGTTTTAGTGACATAATTTACCACCAATAAATTCCACCCCAAATTAGGTCAAATCCTAGTAACAGTATTATCAATATAAAAAGACCTATACCTGTTATATGATCTTTAGTCTCTTTATAATCAACATGACCAGCAATAATGAAACTTATAAATATAATATTTATTAATATTGCTATTAAATTATACCATTTTAGAATTTCAATCATTTAGTATCAACAAATTTAAATATTTCCTCCAAAGATTTATTTGAACATTTTATAATAGTCTCAGGAGCATAACCTGCCGTCATTAACATTTTATAAAAAATAGGCATTATCTCGTCCAAAGTAGTACACTCATCTAATATGCACTTTAAATCAGAACACTCATCTTTATAAATTATTTCCATATTATTTCCATTTTAAATTAAATAATTCTTTACTAGATGTATAATACTCTTTAACAAAACTTTCTTCTAAATAAAGTTTTAATTTAGAGATAAGTTTTAAATATTCTTCATCTAAACAGAATAAAGAATTTTCTATATTATCAAGTTCCCAATATTCATCAGATTTACAAATATTAACTACAAATAGACACTTTTCGTTATGATCATAGTAAATCATAATTCCAAGGTAACTAGTTAATACATAGCTTCTGTCTTCAAATTTTAAAATTTCATTATGATGAGTATTACAAGGAAATTCATTTAAATAATCTAAATCATCATTTAAATCTTTATCAATCTTCGATGTTAGCTCTTCTTCATTTATCATAATGCCCAGTCTACTGTATAATATTTCTTATTTTTACTTCCTCCATTACTATCTCTGTTATTATATCTAAGTTCATCATTATTTGTTTGTGAACATCCCACTTTTCAGAAATCTTTTGATTAGGCCAATCTGTAAGAATTATTTCATATTCACACCTAGACCAAAATCTATAAAAGCTTTCACCTTTAATAACCTCTTTATATTCTTCAAAAGTCTTTGGTTTAGGATCTTTCTCTTCACAACAATCTACTAGATATGGAATCACATCAAATGATTCCATTTTTCTAGAATTAAAGTTGAAATTAATTACATTGAACTTCTTCATAATAATCTAATGTACTAGTTAAATAATTTATTGCTGCTAGTTGGCCATGAGTCAGAGATATGACCTTATCATCTATGGTAATATCCCAGCCTTCTCCATTATGCCATTCTGTAACTTCTATAAAGCTATCTTCTTTTGATAAATAATCAAATGTTTTTAGCTTTTCATAAACAGATTTTTTATTATATTTTTCCATTATGCCCAACTTATTTTAAAACAAATTCCATCTCTAAAATCACTAAGATTGTCTACACTAAATCCTAAATCTTCAAGTTTTTTCAAATTACTTGGAGTAATTTGTTCATAAATGAAGGTGTAGTAAGCATCTCCATTTTCTGAGGAATTATAGATTTCATCAAATAATCTTAGCATTTGTGCATCTTCAAGCTCCTTAGATCTTGCATCTTGACGAGCTTTTATAGTTTTTGCGGTAACAAATTCTCTCATATTTCTTCAAGTATGTTTCTATTAATTACTTCTAATCTTTCTGGAAGTTTTCCACAATGAATTAGTGCTTCATCATAAGAATCAAATATAGCACCTAGATACCTATCTAATTCTACATCAAATACTAGATCTGTCCTCCACTTACAGGGTATAAATCCAAGAAATCTATTAGTTTCTACTCTATATTGAGCATCTCCATTTCTTAGAGTTTCTTTAACAATTCTCTTCATTGAAGTATCCTCTTTTAACAAATTCAGAATATAAAGGTTCCGCTAATTCCCTAGCTTGTGGATGAGCAGATGATGCACACCTTAGTTCAAAGAAATGTTTCCAATCATCCACAAATCCTGTCATTACTAATTCAGTTTTAAGACTATTAGGTAACACAACTCTAGCCTGTTGAGGCGTCCATCCCTTGCTTAAAAGGTTAAAATATGCATATTCAGAATTTTCTAGACTTGTAATATACGCTTTAAAATGTTCTCTATCTTCTTTAAAAACGTCATGCTCTACATTTTTGCCACTCAAGGTAATAATTGTTCCACTATAATTTCCCCAATAATCTTCTGTTTCAGAAATCCCCCAATTTCCAGGAATATAAGGCAACCAACTAGGCATTATAAAGATACATTCTCCACCAAACTTATCTTTGCTATAATTACAATAACGAGTAGATTCTTGAGCAAAACTAAATACTCTGTGTCTTACAAACTCATTTGCAATAGCTCTGTCTAATATAAATCTAACTGTGATTCTTTTTTGATGATTCTCAGTAGGTTCACATAAATATTTAAGATCATCAAGCCAATTATTTTCTACTAATACTCTATAATTAGTAGTAATACAAGCACATGTATGACCATTAAATCTCTCTTTATATTCTGGAGTTTCATAACCATGCAGAGGTTCATGACCAATAACTGCTTTAGAATACTTGTTGAAATAGTACTTATTAGCCATGTTCATGGATCTATGTTCTATTATATCATATTTCAAATAAACAGTTCCATGTTCCAACACACTTAAATGTTGTTTACTTTTAAGCATTTCAATGAAGTTCTTGTAAGAATCTTCTGTTATCTTATTCTCAGATTTCCAACACACTCTTCCAGCTAATTCAATTTGTTTATATATCCCCTCTTCTCCTGGAAGTTGTTCAATTATTTCAAAAGATGGCTTAATTAGTTTCATTTGAAAGATTATATATTATATCATCATATTCATCCCACTCATCTTCATCAGCTTCTTCTATAGCATAATCATAATACTGAGCTTCATCTATACAATTCCAAGCCTCTTCATAAGCCTCTGGATCGTCTTCATAATAATATCCAAGATCTGCCATAATTTCTTCCATATGATCGCCTTCTCTAAAATTATCATAAGCTAATTGTTCAGCCAAATCATATATTTGATCTTCACTATCTGCTATAACTCTGTAAGTTTCTTGTTCACCACACCAATTGGTGTCACAATGTATAAAATATTTGCCCATTTTAAAAATTATTATCTATTGCTATTGAAACATCCTCAATTATAGTATCTCTTAATTCTTCATAATCTATTAGAGGAACTACTATTCCATATTCAAACAATTTAACCTCTTTATTTGCCTCTCTGCGGTTTTTAAACACTTTAATATTATCGGAATCATCTTTCATAATTTTAAAGTCTTTAAAATCATCATTTACAATAATGTATCTCATATTTTTCTATACTTAGTCACAACCATAGTTTCTTCATAAGGCTCTACTTCATACGGCTGATTATCATAAAAATGCATTTGATATTCAGTATTAGCTTTCCACCAATCTATTTGAAAATACCTTCCTAATGCTTTAACAACAGTTGAAACTGGAGTGTTCCATCTATGAGGTTCTCCTCTTTCAACAGAGATTTCTTCAGTTTCCCAAAGCAGCCATTCTATTTCCTCTTCGGACAGCTTAACTTTAGAATCTATTTTATTAATTATTAATTCTAACTCAGTCATAATTTTTCAATATATTTTTAAGTTCCTCTACTCTACATATTGCAGCTGATATAATACTATTAGTAAGATTTTCTGAAGTGTAGTAACTGAAGTATGTGCTATTATGCCAAACTCCTATCTTGAGTTGTTCTGGGAAATAACTGTTTTTGTGATAGTTTAAAAACTCTTCAAGATCCTTCAATTCCTCACACAATTTAGTAATTTTTTGAGCTTCTTCAATAGTTAATTTGGCTAATTGTGTATTCTCCTCTCTTCTTTTCTTCCTTCTCCAAAACATAATCAAGGTATAAATAATATAGTTGGATTATTCTTATGTACATCCACATCGGGATATTTTTCTTTAAATTTCTGTAGATTAAAAGATTTCATAATAATATGACTCCCATTTTTAGTTGGAACTATAGTCACAAATTTATTACCAATAGGTTCACACTCTGTTTCTATAAATCTAATCATATCATTATGCTTTCTTCCTAATTCTTCATCTATATCAATGATAAATGTAGGATTATTTTCATATTTATATTGCCCACATACAGTAGTATAAGCTCTATGAATATGTTCATAATCCTCATTCATTATATGATCAGTTATATTTTTTAAAGTAGCTAATCCTATTCTTCTTAAGGATCTTCTATTTAAATTTATATAAGCTCTAGAATTAGTAACAGTACAGAGATCTTTGATCTCTTTTTCATGCTTTCTAAGCTGTTCTTTACTCTTAATAAAGTAACTTCTAATTACTCTATTATTAGATCCCAGCTCATTATTCTCCTTCTTTCTTTTGATCAGCTGAAGAAAGTAAAAATCATCAGCTGATTCAAATTTAAGAAGATTTTCTATTAAATCAAAATTATCAACCATTTAATTTAAATCCCTTAATTAAGTTTGATAAAACAAAATATTCACAACTTTGTAAATAAGAAGGGCCTTCTGGATTCATTTCAGGATCAATTTTACCATATAGATCATAAAGCTTTCCATATTTCCACCCATGTTTGGTTAGAATTTCTATGTATTTATTATGATATTCAGTAACACCCCAACAATAAGAAGCTTGTATAAATTCTCTTAGAATTTCTTTAGATTCACTGGATAAATATTCATAATCTAGATTATAAAATCCTGGATTTGAAGATCTTCTAATTTCTCCTTTAATGTTGTAATAAATTTTTGCTAGTTTATCAACATCTATTCCAAAACGTTCGAAGGTTCTAATAGGATTAGATTCTTTCTTAACTTCTTCCTTTTTAGGCTCTTTCTTGGCTTCTTTCTTAGGAAGTTTTTCTATTTGTTTAGGTAAAAATGAAGTATATATTACTTGATCACTATCAAGTTTTTTATAGGAATCAACTATAGTATCATACTCACTCTTATCATTTACTTCATAAAAATAAAGAAAGTTATCTAACAATTTATTATTTTTATTAGTAGTCCAATCAGTTATATATTTTCTCCCATCTATCATATTATAACCATATACATAAAAATACTTATTACCATTACTAGATCTTCCTACTTGCTCAGAATTAGTTAATTTTATATGATACTCTTCTCCATTAGAGTCATAAGAACTTTCTCCTTTAAGAAATGCCTTGAAATATTTAGAATTAATTTTAATTGCTTCCATATCTTGTTAAACTAAATATTTCTTAACTATAGTAGAGAGTAAACCACCATCAGCTAAAGGAAGTTTCTCTTTAATTTCCTTAATGCATCTTCCCATTTCTTTTTTAGGAATTTGCTCATACTCTTCTATTAAGGGAATCCCATTAACTTGATATTCAGAACTTTCTTTCTCCATGATATAATTATTTTTCTTAATCCAATTCTTAACTTCTAGATTCAGTTCAGATTCACTTGGTGATTTAGGTAGTAGTTTGCTTATGATTTCAGCTTCTACTATTTCAGTTGCAGCCAAATCTGATCTCCCTCCTTTAGAACATTCTTTAGCACTATCCAATCTCTCTCTTCTCATTTTATCAAGCAATTGAATCTCAGCTGCTTCTGTATAGTTTTTAGCATTTTTTGCACTTTTGAACTCAGTTATTTTAGTCTTAATTGATCTATATACATTGAGTTCAATTTGGCTTTTGTTTTTCAAAGCACTTTTGATTAATTCATTTACATCTATCATAATTCTACTTTTTTAAAGTTCTTTCTACATTATAATTTATTATATAAGATTCTAACACATTAAGAGATAAAAATTTACAATCTTCATCTTCTTTGAACCTTTTATCCTTCGCTCTTCTTAATGCTTCTTTTGCATTAGAAACATTAGAAAAGAAGATTGCTATAGCATTTTTGCCTTCATAACTTGCTGTACAACTACAGTCAAATCCATAATCTCCTCTAAAACCTTCTGTTTCTAAATAATACTTTGCTTTTTCTTGACAGTTTCCTTCAGAATTTCTCCATGAAGTATAATCTTTGCCCACAGAATATTCTCCTACAGTATCAGTTAGCCAAGCACATACATTCCTGGAATCATAAAATTTGTCTGTTACTAGAATCAGTATATAACAAGAATGTTCCGGATGCACATATAGATATAATTTATCAGTATTCATTTTCTTAGTAAATATTCCATATCTTTATCATAATTAACTACTCTGAGATCTTTTCTGAATTTTTTTTTCTCAGCCCCTTAAATCTTCTCTTAATTAAAGCACTATGATATTCAAAAGAATAATCAGAGTAGTCCCAATCGTTTACAATAGTCTTAGGATTGGGAAGTTCTAAATTATCTAAATCATTACACAACTGAGATCTTAATACATTGTTTATAGATGATCTAACCCATTTCCAATACTTTTTCTTATACCTACCTCTGTCTTTATAAATAGGCAATTTAAAACTTCTACTCATGATTATTTCTTTTTAATTACCACTCCTTATATATTTTCTCTTTCTTAAGTCTTTCTGTATTAATATCCTTACTAGTCTCAATGGCAAAGAAATCTAACCACCCTTCTACTCTTTCCATATAGATTTCTCCTGCATAATCAAGTAATTCATCATCATCCCTTGGAGTATCCTCAGGAAACTCTCCGCTTTCTAATGCTTCATTAATACAATCATCCAAACAATCTAATCCATGAGAACCTGCATACATTTCGTAGTATTGAACAGCTTGTTCATAGGCACAATTTTCTGCCTCTTCTTTTAAGTCAAATTTAGAAGTAAACTCATATTTAGCTCCTCCAAATCCTCCACCTAATCCAGCATAAATATTAAACAATTCCATATTAATCAGGATAAATTTCTTTATTTTTTAACTTAGATTTAAGAACTTCTACACTTATGAACCCATCTTTATAATAGGTTCTGGGTGTTTTATATTTATCATCTTGACACCTAATAATTTCTTCTAATTGTCTTTTAGTAGGTATATAATCTAAATCTGGCAATAACCATCTTCCACTGGATAATTTTATATAACCTAACTTTTCTATACTTCTGCTAGAAGTCTCTCCATTATTTGTATCACCGTTGCTAAGATGTCTCCATAATCTATCATCTAGATCATTGTGATTTAAATCTGGGCAACCATAGAAAGTTCCATCTGGAGCTAACCATCCACTATTCCATACAGAATCCACTATATCATCAGAAACAATTTTGTTGGTTTGATAAGCATCCCTTTGAGCTATTCTATGTTCGTCAAGATAATGAAATCCATTTTCTCCAGTTATTTGAATAAAATTTAGAGCTGTATGATTTTTATTTAATCCTAACATATTTACAGCATAGAGAGGATCAAAATTTAATTCTTTCTTTTCAGGAGCTTGAGATAGCTCTTCTTTTACTTCTTCTACTTCTTTAATTAATAAATCTAGTAAAAGTTGCTTCTCGTCAAGAATAAAATTCTTTTTAACTAATTTGTTAAATTCTTTAAGTTCTTTAGGAATATTTTTAAAATCTCTACAAGCTGCTGCAACATAGTTAATATAAAGATCTAAATCATCTAAATTGTTCTCATCACTATATGTAGAAACTCCTTTAGAATATCCTATAATACTATCCATAGACTTTTTATATTTTTCTTTAAATTTTTTAGCTCTGCACTCTATGGATAATTCTTCATCAAGATTTTTTAAATCTGTATTATGCACTAATGTTAAACCTCCTTCATCATCTTCGAATTTAGCAATTCCTAAACAACATTCTAATAATTGTTCATCAGTTAATCCATCAAATTCTTTTTGAATCTCCCTTAACTTGGTTATCTTAAGCTCAATCCAATATTCATAGATTAGACTGTTTATAATATCTGCGTACATTATATCTTATAAATTTTACAATAATAAGGATTATTTATATCAATGTCTAATTTGCCATCCTCTATAAATCTAACATATTTAATGCAATATAATTCATTAGATTCACAATCTACAACTGTTAATCTCCATAAACTATCGTAGGTATTACTAGAAATCTTCTCTTCTGAAACAAATTTACAATTGAGATTTTTATTGAATTTATTCTTAGAATCCATTGCTAAGATACTCATCCAGAGTTCTTTAGTAATTGGAATTTCTTTTATTTTCTTTGCTCTTTTTGCCATATTACCAATCTAAAACTGTTCCTATTGTTTTTGTTTCTTTAACATAATTCCAAATATCTAAAAGGATTTCTCTCCTTTGTTGGGCAGAGTACTCTGCATCCCACTTAACAAATCTTTCATAGACATTTAAAAATGATAAAGATTCTCTTTTCTCCCAACGATCTCCTCCATCATATTCTATTAATTTATTAAGAGAAAGAGGCATTTCATCTATCCAATTTCCATAATTCAAAAGATTGTTTCCTTCAATAAATTCTAGCTTCTTTTCAATTTCAGTATCATCCTTAAATAAATCCTCTAGAATAATATTTTTAAGAGATTCTATTTCTGATAGTGTATTACTGTAATCCTTCATTTAAATATTTATTTTATCTTCAAGAATTTCTGACTCTTCTGGGTCTTCCTCATCAAATTCTTGAATAATTTTCTTCAATTCAATTTCTGGGATAGACTCTATTTCATCTAATAAGTCCTCATCAAACTCATCATTATCGTCTTCTAAATAATCATAACCATCTTCAAAAAGTTCCATAATATCTAAAATTTAAATTGATAACCATAGTGTTTATACGGATCAGCATTTTGTCTTAACCATTGTTCAGTATCACTTAATACTTTTTGCAGGTCTGGAAGCCGCCCACTACTAAATCCAGCATTATCATCATTGAGATGCCAATCATTTCCATCATTCAATATAAGATAAATACAAATATGAGGATCTTCTAGATTGCCATCTCTACAAACTAACATTGTCCCAAATAACTCTCCTCTGATATATACTCTTTTAAATCTATCATAACCTATTTCTATTATAGGATCTTCAGAGTTATTTAGTTCCCAATAATCATCTTCTAGAAATTGCTCAACTAAGTTCATGCACATAAGTTTTAATTAAATTACCTTCTCTAGAGTATAATTTACTTACTTGAATTTTATATCTATTGGGGTTATTACTAATCATGTTGGCAACATAATCAATACTAAATTCTCCAGACATAAATCCTTGATAAATTAGATTTAACTCTTGAGCAGTTGGTTCTCTTCCTTTTTCTTTATCAATATACTCTATGATTAAAGTATTGAAATCTTCTCTGGATAATCTCTTATCCCTAAATAATTTTTCTAATAAGTTTTTTATACTCATAAGTTAAGATTTAAATAGTAGCACAATTAAGTGCTACTATATTAAGAGTTTTATATCATCTATAAAGACAACTTCAATGTTAAAATCTTCTCCCTCTTCTAATTTATCGATTATACTATGTACATCGAGCTCTTCATAGGTGAGCTCTATAATATTCATTGCCTCAAAATTAGACTCTTCATTTTTGCCTTTAAATCTTACAAGATATTTATGTTTTTCTTCTTTAAGAATTTCTTCTAAATTATTCATCTTCAGGTCTTAAATGTTTAAATACAGGTTGTAATGGAACTCCTTCATCACTTAAATAAAAGAAAGAAACAGTTCCCATTTTACCTATCATATTTTCCATATTTTTAACATATTCTTCCTTAGTAACTCTGTCTCCCATAGGTTTAGCTCTGAACCTTACACCGTGTCTAGTCTCCATTACAAAACACATATCCTCAACAGGTCTTAGTCCTGGCTCCCATCCTACTATTACGAATTCTGCATCTTGGTATTCTTTTACCTTAATCATCGCAGCAGTTCTTTTTCCATACCCATAAGGTGCGTCAAGTCTTCTGATAACAATTCCCTCAAACCCTTCATTTACATATTCATCATGTCTCTTTTTAACATTAAGCCAACCAGAAACTGGAATATGTTCTACAAATTTTAAATTATCAGATTTCTCAATAATAGGCTCTAATTCCCAAAGAATTTCTAATCTGTCCATAAAGACTTTCTTATCATCAGCAATATCATATATCCAATATTGTAAATTTCTTGTTCTTTTTAGACTTTCTTCATCTGTTTTCTCTAACCTCACAGTACCAGAAATTCTCTGTAATGACCAACCATGAACATATATTTCCCCATCTAATATTATATTGGGATATTTTTCAAATATCTCTAATATAACTGGATCAGTTAATATATGCTGTACAGAAGCATCATAATCTTGTCCACCTCTAGAAGCAGATCTTACTCTCCAACCTTCTTCATTTTCTTCCCTATAAAGTAAACATCTTACTCCATCTATCTTCTTAGACCCATAATATTCCTTATCAAAAGCCTTAGTAGCCACATCCTTAAATGGTTTAGCTAACATAGGCTTAGGAACACCATTAGCATCAGTTTTTATATTAGGAAGAATTTCATTAATTTCATCAATAGTTAAATCTTTTAATTTTTTATGAAATAATTCCTTAACATCTTTATATCCTTTATCTAAATACTTTTTTAACTGAGATTTATATTCTTGAATTCCCTGTTCAAAAGGAGTTCTTTTTGCTTTCCCTTCAGTTATTATCTTCTCTGGTTGATCAGTTAATTTACCTCCTAATAAACCAGTACGTTTATTAATAGTAAATTTCTTACTTACCTGATCCCATAAACCAGTAGCATAAACTACTCTAACCTTTCCATTAGAATCTCTACTAATTAACTCAGTATTAAATTCAGATTGTGTAGACATTAATTTAAAAGATAAATATTATTCCTAGCTCTAGAAAGAGCTACATACTCTAATTGCCTAAATTCTTCCATATTATAACATCTTCTTAAATCACCAAAATCTATATAAACATTATTTATAGAACTTCCCTGACTTTTATGGGTACTAATAGCATATCCCAACTTAATAGTTGCAGATTTAACTAATCTATCCTCATAGAATAAATCGAATGGAGATGCAAAATACTCTTGTAATTCATAATATCTCTTCCATAATTTCCCATATAACTGAGATTTCTTTGGAGCTTTAACTGCTCTCATTCTAGTTCCTTCAAATAGATTAATGAAGGATTGTAGAATAGAGGGGTTAATGTCTTTTGATATTATAAATAGTTCTATAAATGTTCTAGGATTATTTGGGTCACTATAAATCATATCTCTAAGAGTTAGAACATACCCATCTAATGGAAATGGAAATATTTCACTAGCTTCTTTAGTATATCTTTTTACATCCATAACTATATAATCTAGTGAATTATATATTTTCTTATTTCCATTTTCAGAATAATTGTCATATCCCATTACAAACTCCCCAACACAATAATCAGTAGTAGGTTTCTTAAAGATTACATTATGAAGAATTTGATTATATGTCTCTATTCTCTTATTAGTATATGTTAGTATTTTAATCTTATAAGGATCTTGTTCTGCTATAGCTTGTTGATATTCTTTTGCAGCTTTGATTATAAAATCTTTAGCATCATCACAATTATATAATGACCCATAATCAGATTCAAAGCTTTTGAATGAGTAATAAGGAACTTTTCTTAGGTCTTTTAATATATATAGAAGAGGAGCTTCATCCTGTTGTCTATATATTTTAGTCAACTCAACTTTATTATCAATTTCAAATACTTTAGATATAGCAATGTCATTAACTCCTTTGAGCTGAGCTGAATCTCCTACATAAAGAAGCTTTACACCTCTTTCCTCTATTAACTCTTCCTTGATAAACTGATACAAATCACTTGTGATCATACTACATTCATCAATGATAATTAATCTAGGAATATGCATTTTGCTTTTCCCATTAGTTAATCCACATTCAAATTCTAATTCTCTTAGATTTAACAGCGGTATTTCTATATTAGGTCTAAGTTGTAATAACTGATGTAAAGTTAAAGTTTCTGTTTTAGTTAATTTTTCTAAACTTAGCCTTGCTTTATGAGTAGGAGCACAAGCTAGATAATCCCAAGAATGATTTTCTAGATAGGCTATAACTTGTGAAAGACAGGCTGATTTCCCTGTTCCTGCCCCTCCTATTAGTAACATTTCCTTTTCTTCTCCACGATTATCAGTGATGAATTTAATAATCTTAGTTACAGCTTGCATTTGTTCATAACTCAATTCAAAGTCTAAAGTATGAAATCCTTTAACCTCTTCTTCTATTTCATCTGGCTCTGGAATATCAATGTCTTCATCATATTCATCTAAGTATGATTCATCCTCATCAGAAAGTGTAGATTCAAAAGCTTTAAAGTCAATCATTTACTTTATACCAGTATGTCCAAATCCACCTTTTCTTTCAGTTTCATCTAAGGAGTCTGTCTCTTCCCACATTATCTGATCTACTTTAGATAAAATAAATTGGGCAATTCTTTCATTATCTTCAATAACTACTGGATCTGTGCCATGATTAATTACAATAATACCAATTTCATTACGATAATCACAATCAATACAGCCAGGAGTATTAACTAAACTGATACCCTTCTTTAGTGCTAGTCCAGATCTAGGTTGAACTCTAATCTCATATCCTTCTGGAATAGCTACTCTTAATCCTGTAGGAATTAAAGCTCTAGATCCTGGGTCTAATATTAAATAAGAAATAGGATGATTATCTCCTTTGAATATAAACTGACAATCTCCAAAAGCTTGAATAGGATTTTCTGGAGTAAGTCTAGCAAAATCTGCTCTTACATCTAATCCAGCAGCACCTACAGTTTCATATTTAGGTAATTGTTTATCCTTATTCATTCTTATTACTTGAACTTTTACTTTCGCCATATTACTTTCTTTTAGATTTTATACCATTTAGTGATTTAGAACCTTTGCCCTTACCACTATATTTACCATCACCCTCTTTTATCTTAGATTTAATTTTAAATATTTCATCAAAGTCATCTTTTGTTTTCCAGAGAAGGTTTTTCATTCCTGAGTATTTATATCCTATAGAATTTGGAGTAATATTCACTATTTCTATCTGAATGTCTTCCTCTCTTCCTTCGACTAGAATAATATCATTGATTATTAAATCTTCAGATGTCATAGTAATTCTTCTTCTGTTACCCTACAGAATTGAAATTCTGCATAAAATTTATTAGCTAATTCATTTAAAAATTCTGCAGTATATCCAGATTTTTCTTTAAATAGTTTTTCAACTTCTGCCTCTCTTTTATCAAATTCAGATTGGGAAGCAAACCAATCAAACGGGCCAAGTTCACATTCGCAGTCATCATAAATATCTATAAGTTTGTAATATAATGCTTCTTCTTCATCTGTAGCTTGATACTGTTTCTCAATTTCTTTGACTAAATTATCAGCATCTTCTTTGTTTTTAAATACTCCTTCTATTCTTTGATATTTATCCTCATACTGAGAAAAGAAAGACTCCACTATATATACATTCATTTTGAATAATTTTTAATTAATTCCTTAATATCTTTATTAGTAATAACTTTATTTACCTCTCCATAAGATACATATAGCATATTATCTTCTTCACTTCCATCAGTGATTTCCATAAAAGGCATATCTTTTGCTGCATATCTATTTAATATCACCCATCCCTTCTTAGCCTCTTTTGGGTAAGACATATCATATACATGAACATCTTCTGATATATCCTTAAATAGCTCTTTTAGATCTATATCTTTTGTAAGACTATTGTAAATAAAGTTTATTTTCATATAAATAACATTAAAATTAGAAACATTAAATATGAGAAACCATTAAATCTAACTTGATTTTCTATAAATATCTTTAATCCTTCATCAGATTCTTCTCTAATCTTTTCAACTAAAGTATCTACATTTTTGTAGATACTATAGTGAAGGTATATATAAATTCCAATAGCTATTGCTAATACAATTTTAATTAACATGCTTATAATATTTTCTAGTTATATCATGTATTATTAGATCATAATGATTAGCGTGATCTAGTGTATTATCAATTATATGAGATATTTCATATACAGCTTGATTGGTGTTAGGATTAGAGAGATCTCCAAACTCTTCTTTATAAGACCCAATTTTAATAAATTTAAATAGTCCTAAATCTAAATGTTCTGGAATAGAGTCTAAATAATCAGACCAATAAACAGCAATAAAATGTTGTTTAGATCTTGTTCTTAGTTCTTTTACAATCCTATTTATCCTATGAGAATCATTAATTAGGTCATTAAATATAATCATAGAATGATTAGATTTTAGATTATCTAAAATATCTTCAACCTTAGTATTGAAGGTAATGTCTTGAATTAAATATTTATCTGCAGAATCACAGATATAAGGTACTATATAATCCATTACTTTTCTTCAATTGATAATATATCTGGATCTGAATCTAACATTTCTAAAAAATCATTATCTACCATAGTGGAATTTTCTAAAACTTCTGAGTAATTTTCAAGAAGAATTTTTTCCGCCTCTTCTTCAGAATCAGCTTCAATAGTAACCTCATTAATTGAGTACCATTTTTCTATTGTTCCAAATTTAACCTTATACTTCATATTATAATTTAGTTATATCACATTGTCCACCACTACAAGATGCACCTGCCATTTCATCAGCATTAAGTAGTACATTTTTCCATTTAACTTTAGTCCAATCAATAGGGGTATAATTCTTAGTTATATCACACCAATCATGATAAAGCTGAACAGATTTAAGAGCATTAATCATTAACTTATAATCTGATATAAAATACTTATCAGCATATTTCTTCATTCTTCTCATGATCTCTCTTTTGGCATTAAGATTAGATACATGATTAAATGCAGTTTTGTCAAGATATTTCTTGACCTCTGCAACTGGAATCTCTACACTATTATCTAAAAGCTCTTCAATAAATTCTTCTGAATAATTTAATTCAGATAATAGTTTAGTCCAATTTCTATATTGCTGATAAGTTGCTTCTACCCATTTAGAGTGTGGTTGAGAATCCAGTTCAGAATCCTCTGATACATTAATTTCCTTAATATATTCTTTAGCATCAGCAGAAGTAGCATATAGCTTTTCACCCCTTCCATTAAATGTATCACAAGCTTTCCACAGATTTCCAAATACTTTTTCTGCATCAACTATTAATCCAGAAGCAAAGATGATTCCTTCTCCATATTTACTGATTAATTCAGAAGGTAATAATACTTCTGTATATGGAGGTTGATTAAAGTCTAGGTCACCTGATTGAGGAATGAATGAAACTCCAGCTAGTGTATGTCTGTGATTATATATATATTTAGCAACAGTATCCCATTCATAATCTGGAACTATAACAGTGTTAGATACATTATTTTGAATAGGATTGTTTTTTATCCTATTTCCTGCTGTAATCCAATTATTATATAATATATGAACTACATCTAATTGTTTTGTGCCTAAAAGTTCTGACTTTAATACTACATCATCATCTTCCTCAATGGCGAACATAATGCAATCATCTGTGTGATTATTAGACCACACTGATTCTACTACTGACTTAGGATTAAACTTCTTATAAACCTTACCAGCTTCCTCTTCTTTATTAACTTGTACTCTTCTAATATATCTTCTTGCATGAGCTCCATGACAACCTGGAGTATTGCCGGTCATAGAAGAAAAATTACCATCAGGTTTAACAGTAGTACATCTACTAGACTCATTTATTCCTAATATCTTAGCTATTTTAGAATTCTGCTCTTTAACAATTCTTGCCCCCTCTTGAAGAGTTTCTTCATGTAATAAAACTTCAAGATTGCACATAATACCACTAATTGAAACTCCAATTAATGGATCATTTTTAACTAATTCCTCAGTAACAGATCCTAAGAATGGGAAGCTTTGATATGCAGCTTGAATAGTAGCAATTGTTGCAGCATCTTTACATGCTTTGTAAAAATCCTCTTCATTATCCATTTCTTTACCAGAGATGGTAACTAAATTACAAAATTGCCACCCGCTCTTACCATTAATAGTTGGCTTAAATCCAATTTCCCCACAAGGATTACAGCCTAACCCTTTATCACTTCTCCAATAAAATCCTGGTTCACCAAACTGTTTAGTAGCTTTAAATATTTTAATAAATGTTTCCCAAGATGTGGAATCTCTCTCTAATACAGCAGAAGCATTATATCTGCCTCTTTGTGGATTAGAATAGAACCAATCTCCTGTCTTAGAATTAAACATATCCTCATCATCTGGATCAAATAATATAATCACAGCTGATCTTCTAACACCCCCAGATAATACAGAATCAGCACAATATGCAATAATATCTGTAACGTTTAGTGGAGTTAATTTTTTAGACCCTTTGTAAACTCTATCTAATAGATTTTGAATATTTATAATAGCGTTTCTTAATCCATCAGGTCCAGGAGCTACAAACCCTCCTGATATTAAACTGCCACTAGGCCTAATTAAAGAATAATCAAACTTAGGATATGGAGTTCCTTCTATAAAATAATAATTGATTATCTGTTGAATAGCTAATGCCCATCCTTCTATAGAATCTTCTACTTGAAAAGTTTTAGTTTCTTCAGATAGTTTATCTAACATCTTAGGAAGCTTAATTACATGTTGTTTCTCAACACTTACTCCAGCTCCACATCCACACAATAAAACCCACTCTATCTCCTTAAATACTTCTAATCTATCTGCATATGTAAAAGCACAATTATACTGTCTACAGTGCTTATTTAGTATAGGACTACCTCCGAATTGCAATGCTCTTTGAGATCCAAATACTTTTTTAGATTTGTAAGATTCAAAAGCTTCCATAAAGTCATTAGAAAACTCAGCATTTTTAAATGCCTCTGGATACTTTTGAGTTAAATATGTAATATGCATATTCATAATTCTATCTACTGATTCCTCAAAGGTTTCTTTTCTTCCTAAGATAGAATTATATTTAGCATATTTACTTTGAAAGATAAAGTCGTTTAATGCTTCCTTCATTTAACAATTAATTAACATTTGATTTAACAATAAAGTTTTCTCTGCTGTGTTAATAATATCTTTACTATCATGAGATATAATATCTGTAAATGCATTGTATATTAGGAATAAACTAGCCTCTTCATCTTCTGGAATATAATAATCAGAATCTTCTTTAATAAATAAGTCCTTATAAGCATCAACAGCAGTGGCAACAGATAACTTAGCCTTACTTAATCCTGAATTATATTCATTTCTGAGAACAAAATCACACCAATGACCTAATTGTTGTTCAATAGATGCTTGACTCCTATCTATATAGGTATTCTTTAATTTCTTTAGAGTAGCCTCAAGATCAGAAGTCAATTCCATGATATTTTTAATAGGAGAATAGTCTAAATATTCAGCGGGCTTAATTTCCTGAACATTTAAAAAAGAAGGATTAAATACACATAAATTAGTGCAAGCCATATTTAATCCACCTCTATAGATTTTATATACAGGCTTTCTTACATCCAACCCATAAACTAAACCTATTACTTCTTTATGATTCTCAAAAGACCAATAAGATTCAGGTAATATTGCTTGTATATAAACTCTATTATAAGTTATATCCTTAGTATCTTCTGTAAGAGTTATTTGATCAGGGAGCTTTACTTGGCAGATGAAGTTATCTGTAAATTTAGACATTTTATCTATAAATGGTTCTACATAATCTCTAGTAGCTAAGTAATCTTTGTTTTTGATTTTAGTAGCCTTACCTTCTAGTAATTTATTTAATGTAATCTCCATATTTATTTAATATAAAAATAATTCCCATTTACATCAAAATATTCATCTACAAAAGTCTCACAATCTATATATGGGAGAATTTTGCCAATAATTTCGTGTGAAATGTTTAATTGATAATAAAGATATGACTCTACTGCATCTTCAAAATTGGAATATCCTTCAAAATAATCAAGATATTTTCCAAGAATTGAGTCAAAATCAACATCTAGGAAATCTGACCAACTACTATACTCTGGTTGTACTTGAAAATGTAGACCATGATAAATAACCATTTGATTCCAATACTCATATCCATCGAGTTTTAAACATAGCTCAAAAAATCCCTCCATCTCTTGTTTATCTTCAGGAAGATCAATACACAAACACTCATCATCCATAAATTCATCATCTAAATAATAACTTTCAGCCCTATCACCAAGTGTTTTGGGAATGGCCTCCCAAAATTCCTCAAACTTTGTATACTCATTAGTATCAAAAGTCCTATCATCAAAATATAGCTCCATATTAATTCAATTTAATTCTTCCTTCTAAGATTTCTCCCTTAGTATTAACAATATCATAATCTAAATAAGCATCATTATCTCCAAAATTAGCTCCAGTCCACTCACTACTTCCTAACATACATCCTACAGATCTATATCTAAATTTAAATCCAAAGGTGGTAGCAGATTGATGTAGATCACCTTTGATAAAATTAGCCTTAGATATTCCAAATTTATCTAACATAATATTTAAAATATTTAACTGAGCTTTAGGATCATTATTCACAGTTAATGGAAGATTCTTAAACATATTTAAATCATCTTTACCATGAGTAATGATAAAGTTCTCATTATATACTTTAAATAAACTATATACCTCATCAGATATACAGGTTTGAACATTTGGATACCTATTATTTAATAAATTCTCAAAAGACTTTTGACAAATCCATTCTCCAGTTCCTCCATGATTACTTTCTCCTACTGCATAATATCTAATCTTCTCAAATTTAAGATTAGTATGAATAAGATCAAACAGATAAGTCATGGCTTCCATAAACCATTTATAAATCTCCTTATCTCCTTCTTGAATTTGAGGTAAAATATGTCCGCCTCTAGAAGTTTGGCCCCCAAATCCATCAATAGTATCACCTAAATTGGCCACAATGATTTCTTCAAAGTGCATGTTTAAGAATGGAGAAATCATTTTATCAATTCTTCTCTTAATTTCAGGAAGGTCATAAGGATGATAGAATGTAGAAGTAGGTTTCAAATAACACCCAATGTGCCAATCTGAGGGATATAGTATCAAAGTCTTTCCAGAGTTCGGAATAGGAGACATTCTTTTTATTTCAAATCCTTTAAAATCTATATCCTTAGTCCACTCTTCAATATTAGATCTCTCTTGTTTTAACTTCTCAATCTCCTTTGCCTGATCAGTAATAATACTGTTCTTATATTTAATTTCGTCCTTTACAGCACTTTTGGCAACTCTGTCCACAGAATATTGGAGTAAAAGTTCTTTTAGCTCTTCTTCTGTATGAGACTCTACAAAATGAGGAGCAAATGGTTTACAGTCTTTGGTGATTTTGAATGCTCTAAGAACTTTCTTCAACTCATTAATATTAAATTGTGGGAAAGATTCTAACACCTTTCTAGCACTCAATTTAGCACCCTCATTAGAATACTGGAAATATAGAGTTTGCATTTGATTCAAGGTTAAACTTCCCTCAATGGGATCTTTACCATGAACTAATATCTTATATCTATATTCTTTAATCTTACCATCTAATCCTCTAACGCTCTCTCCAACAACTCTCCCTTCAAATTCATCTTCTTCATCCTCTACACTAATAATTACTTCACCCTCTTCTTCAATGTTCTTTTTCTTCTTTTTACTCTCATTATATACATATGGAGAAACTCCTGAATTTTTAGCTAATTCTTTATACCAACATCTTAGTCTATCCAATTCAGATTGCGGAATAACATCCTTACAACTAATATATAATCTATTATAAATATATTTTTGTGTTAATCCATAATTAGATTCTAAATCTTCAAATGTTTTTATGCTAGAATCATTACAAATATTAGCTAAAGCCTCTTGAGATATTAATTTTTTCGCCATTTTCAAAATACACTTTTAAGGCAGTTACGCCGTTAATACTTTATGTTTGTAAAATTATAAATAAAAAGAGGCACATGATGATAACTAGATCACCATGTGCCTCTGAAAGAAAGTCTAATATGATTGATTATTCTTTTTCAAGTCCAAATACATAGAATTCTCCTTGTTCTGCTGATTTAGAAGGTGTATAGATACATCTGAATAAGATTTCTCCATTCTTAGAATTTTCATCCTCTACAACTTCTTTGGTTTTTCTACAAATATAATCTCTCTTGTTAGCTGTAGTCAAATCTTTTGCAATTGCCTCAGCTTCTGCCTTAGTAGTAGCTTCGTTATTTACAACTTTACCGATTTCTCCAGTTTCGTCGTTATACTCACATACATTATATTTGGTCTCCCATTTAGTTTTTCCTTCTTTCTTATAAGAAATTACGCTATAAGGGCGAAGTCTTGTATCCTTTTGAGCTGGATTTTTAACAATGTAAGCACCACCACCAGAGGTCATTTTCTTAGAATCAATAAATTTTTGACAGAACTCAATAAACTTAGCACTTCCAAATGTAGGTTGTCCCTCATTTTTCCATTTTGTAGTTGCATTGTGTTTGATCTCTAAGTTAAGGTCTTTCATTGCTTCCTCTTTATCATACCCATAAACAATTTCAGTAACTAATTTTGCCATAATCATTAAAATTTTAAATTAAACTATTATAATTAATAAATATATTTTCCCTTAATTTTATGATACAAAGATAAGGGAAATCTTCATACTTTCCAAATTTTGCTAAAGAAAAAATTTCTTAAATTCATAGAAAAAATTTCTTAAATTTCTTGGATTTATCTAACTTATTAATATTTATCTACTAAAATGGGAGGAGTAAATTTAATATCTTACAGATTTCATTTTTAAAATCTCCTGCTGTCTTTAGTCCAAATGTATTAACCTTATCACATCCTTCTGCTAAAGATTCTGCAAACGGTAGAAAATTCACAAACCATTCCTTATCTAAATCACATAGTTTATCTTTAAGAAGCTTTGGGATAAATGCATCCATTGTCTCCTCTGGATGATTCTTCTTATAAGCCCTAAATATTGCATTTAATAAAGATACTAACACTAATCTATTATCTAAATCGGGAACTGTTAATAATCTAAATCCAAATGTTCTATTTATAAAAGCCTTCTTCTCATCATAGGTAAGTAAATTAAAACTATTACAGGCATCATTAATCCTGTATTCATTCAATTCTTCTTTTTCCATGATGTTATTCTTTTAATAATTTCTCTCTATTATATTCAGCATAAGCTGCATATTTCAAGAGTTTTGCAAATTCCTCAAAACCTTTCTCTGCCCATTCATTAGTTACTCTAAAGACGGAAGTAGAATAATTGGGAATTGTTGATACTACAATCATATTTAGGTTTGTAGTAAATTCCTTTAAATCTATATTAAACTCTCTTTTTACATACTGCCTTAAAACCCATATATACATACCCATCTGGCGATAGTAATGATAGTGTTGGAATGATCCTTCTAAGAATTCTCCAGTTTCATTTCTAATACTTCCGGGGAACATATAAACAGCCTTTCCAGTAGTCTTTAAATCATTAAGTGTTAAATATTTGTTATCTAAATCTATGCTCCAGTTGTCTATTTTGATCTTTAATGCTAAATCTTGAGAAACTATCTCTGCATTTGGATCAGTTAAACTATTAGGAAACTTAACTGTTACATTAATAAATATTGCATCTTCATTTCTATTGATTATATCATATCCCATAAAGTTGAAGGCATCAGGACGTAATAGATTCATTGCATCTTCATTCCTTCTTAACTGTTCTATACAAGATAATACAATTGGTCTAGTGGTCTTATCTAATACAATTTGTTCTTTAGAAGGCTTAAAAGACTGTAATCTTTTTAAATATTTATAATAATCCCAACCACTTTCTAATAGAGTTCTTAATCTCTTTTTAGTTAATTGATTAGTATAATATCCAACATCCTCCGATGCAAATATAATAGATTCACCTATTTTGTAACAATATTCTCCTTTTTCATTTTTCTTATTTCGGTAATAAAAGATTCTATCAATCATCATTCCAGCTTTTGCAGTTGGTTTTAACTGATCAGAGATTTCAAAACTCTCTTCTTGAAGAATAACTTCATGAACTGCAGTTCCAACTGAAAGTGATGTAGATGAAGCAGATTGTAGACCTTTCAAGTATGTTTCAAAAGATCCTCCTTCATCTGGATTGATTAACTTTAACTTAGAATTAGATATATAATTTCTATATTCTGAGCTAAAGTAAGTTTCATCATCTATTTCCTTACATTCAACTGAATCATAGTCTGGTATTATTTCAAATTTATTTAATACTTCTTCAGAGATCATTTATTGCTGAATATCATAAATGATTCTTACTTCATATTCAGAAATGAGTTCGGATAAAATACTATCTTGATTTAATATAGATCTTACTTTTTCTAGTAGAAAGTCTTTTACACAAATTGCAATTTTGTACTCTCTTTCTAAATAAGTAGGGCAATATACCGTAACATATAAATCGTAATAATCGAACTCATTATCAAAATCTTCACTTTCTAGTATCTTGTCAATAATATATTCTTTTAATATAGCATTTGCAATAGTATCACAATCAAAAAATTCATTACTTTGATAGAGTTGTTCACCTGCATCTGTAATACCATCATCAGAAACAGGAAGATCAATTATATCCTTTATAAATTGATCATCTACTTCAAATATCAGCTTTAAAACTCTCTCTAAATTGCCCATATTTTTCTTTTATTTCATTATAATTTAATGAATAAATCCTAAGATCTGTATTGAAATGTCTATTGTGAGGAGCATCTATTAGTAATGTGAATACACCTGACTCATTACAACTCTTAAAATTAGATACTGAATCATCAATAAATACATCACATTTACCTTTAATAAGTCTTGCTTTATTACCATGTTGATATAACATTTGATAAATAGGCTTATTCGGAAATCCATTTTTACTTAACCACTCTTTAGTATAAGATTTTGGATTCACTCTTTTAGTACAATATGCAACTATTGGAGATTCAACATCTCTTAATTTAGGCACATTTAACCAAAAATCTTTATTATGCCTCAATTTAAAAACATTTCTAGTAATCACATGATCTATCAATCTATAAGGATGATGATCTGTGTCAAACCATTCTTTATAATACTCCATCCAGGAATTTATTGTATCATCAATATCTATAATAATTCTTAAATCTTTCACTGGTTTAAATAATATTGTTTAGCTTCTTCAACTAAATTTAATATTCTCTCTGTTCCTAACTTCTTATATAAATCAGTTAGATCTTTTGCTTTATATTTCCTAGGGATTAGTAAAACTTGAATCTTAGGAAATTTCTTTTTAATTCTCTTACTATTAGCTACTCCTGCTAAGTCAGTATCATATAATAAGAAAATTTTCCTGAACTTTATAACTATATTATCCCATTGAGCTTCAGTTATAAATAAATTCTCAGAATTTGGTGCGATTGCAGGAATTCCTAATTCATAGCATAACATTACATCCTTCATTGATTTTGTTATTACTAAAAATTCTCCAGACTTGGGCATCATATGGAATCCTTGAATCATTGTCTTATTCCAGTTAGATATGAAACGATACTTTTTATTTTGAGGATAATAGATCCTCCAGAACTGTTTTTTACTATCTCTCGATGGATAAAAATACCCAAAATTGAAACTAGTAGGAGTGGAATAAGAATAAATCTGATCATTTAGAAATACTATTTCACAAGAGAAGACAAAAAACTTCTTTAGTGTAGTAAGTCCTATACCAAAACTTCCCCACCAATCTAATTCTTCTTTAGTAAAGTCTTTTACTTTAACTTTAATGATAGATTCTTCAGATGGTTTGAGAACATTATTAGTATATTTTTTAATACAAGATTTATGTTTTTCTAGTTCAGGATTAAGTAAAATACCAAAGTCATTGGCTATAATAGCCAATGCCTTATGGTATGATACATTGTACTTAAATTTAACAACTTCTACAAAATTCCCATAAAAATCCCCACGAAAATCTTTAAAAATAAGTCTTCCAGCTTTATCTCTATAAAAAGAACAAGTTGGAGTATTATCTTTCCTAAGTGGAGACTTAAATAGTCCTTTTTTTACTGGAATCCCTAAATAATGTTCCATATAAGTCTCCTCAGAATTGTGCTTTAATAATTCTTCTTGAGTTAACTTCTCTGGAAATATTCGTAACTCCATTTGTTGTTATTATTAAAGACTGCTTAGATCAATATCATCAAAGTTTACTTGATCTACACTTTCAGAGCCTCCAGCAATAGGAGCTGTATTAGATGCTGCAGGAGCAGACATTCCCATTAATTGAGTAGTAGAAGTAGCTTCTTTAGCTGCTTTCTTTCTCTTTTCAATTTGACTCATTTCATAGTCAGAGAATGCAATTTCTCTTTTCTCTTTAGTTAATAGATCAACATTTCCAAGGAAGTTATTATTAACATAATACTGTCCTTCTCTATTTAATGCAACAAAGTTTGGAATAGTAGCAAATCCTTGTTTATTTTTAACTAGTTTAAGTTTACAAGAAGGATTTTTGTCAGACTTAATTACTTTAGAGAACAAAGTGATCATTACTTTCTTAAATGCATCCCAGCTATTAATTCCAGATAAGCTATTTTTACCAGTAAGTAAGCTATTATAATACTCTGGACAAAGTTGGCTCATATATTGCTTAAATTTAGCCATAGTAGTTTCATAAATAGATGGTAATTCTATCTCAGTTTCTTTGCCATCTACTACTCTCTTAAAGGTATTTCTCTTTGCAGATTGTTCTGTAATAGGGAAAGTTTTATCAGCATAAACTTTACTATTTTCATCAATAGTTCCAGTTTCAGGATTTATCTCAGCAAACTCCATAACTAATACATGATATTCCTGACCAGGAGCACCATCTTTTTCTTTACCTTTAATAACTTCCTCTCTTACATCTTTTAATTTTACATCATAAATAGCATCGCCTTTAAGAAAATTAGATTCACCTGCTGTTGCTTTTACGTCTTTATTAGCTAAATCACTTCCAAAATTCATATTCATAATATATAGTATTTAAATTTAATATTTATAAATCCTCAACCCCTTCAATCTCTTTCAAAAGATTATCTATGTTACTATCTGACTTTTTATTAAAATCGAAATCTAAAATATTAACAGAAGAATCTAGTCTAGATTTACTATTAGGTAAAACTGGGGTATAAGAGAATTTAGTATCTGGATTTAATCCAACTACATCTTCTTTCTTCTGAGATTTATTAGATTTCTTCTTTTCCTTATCTTCATCATCATAGGAATCAAGGTCTTTATTACCTTTAAATACCTTATCATCTGCTGTTATTGTGTTTTGTCCTATTAATTTACATATTCCAGATCCTTCAAAAGTTTCTTCAAATGTAAATTCCTCTCCATATATAACTAATTCTTCCCTTTGTTTGCCTCTATAAGAAACTGTTAAACTCTTAGTAAGTTTATTTCCAGCTTCTGGATCAGCAAATACTTCCGACTTAGCTATAATAGGGAAATACTCTCCGTTAAAATCTTTAAATCTAATACATAACCTATCTCCAGGCTCTGCTTCTAATAAATCAATTAATTTTTGAGTTAGAACAAGTTTGTTATCTTCAAGTTTGATTATATCTTCATTCTTTTCTTTTTTCTTTCTTCCAGTAGTTTTAGTTGTAGATTTAGTAAGTGAAGGAATAACTTCCTTCATCTGTTCCACAACCTTATCAAGGCCAGATGTGCCTTTTTCTGTAACTAATATATTAGATACTGAATAACTAACTGGATCGAAATCAAATGAAATATTTATCATTCTTCGTTATTATATTTATCAATTGCCTCAACTACCATTTGTAGATTATTAGGCATAGTAAGTGACTCAAAACATCCAGCTGGAGTTTTAGCTGTATTAGTTCCGTCATAATTAGTGATAAACTCATATACCGGTTTATCATTATCATCAAGACTCTTTCTTGTAAAGATTACATAAGTGAATAATCCTTCAACAGTAATAGCACTGTCAAGCATTTTTCCAATTGTCTTCATCTTGTATTGAGGATTTATTGCATCTCCAATATTTTCAGAGTGAGTCATTATAATAATGTTTAAATCAGGTCTTAAGTTTATAGCTTCTTTTAAGACAGAATAAAAGTGAGCAGCTATTTGAGTGAATTTGTCATAAGATTTTTCCTCAGCTCTATTCATTAACTCAAAGGACATGAGATATTGTGCATCGTCAATAATTAAATTCTTAATATCAGGTCTTCGAAGACTAATGAACTGCATAAATTGTCTTATCTGCTCCACATTTGAGCTATTGAATAAATTTCCTTTTGGGTTGGTTTTACCGTCAAACAGAGTATATTTCTTTTGAAATCCTTTAATTGGCAATGGTTTGTTAGCCACACTTACTACTACTGTCTCAGTAGGATTTAGAAATCCAATACTAGTTGACTTTCCACTTCCAGATTCTCCTACAATTCCTATTAAATTTGCCATTAATCAAAAACAAAATTAAAGTTTAACCCACTACTTCCATCAGAACTATCTATATCATTAAATAAATCTTCCGTAGAAGTAAAATCTTTTTCTTCATCTAATGGTGGTAATTTATCTAGGATGTTATTATCTGATAATGGTTTGTCCATGTACAGATAATTATAATCTAATATCTCATCATAATTTAAGGCTCCATCATTAGGATTAGGCAATTCTTTGTAATACCCTATCTCCCCTCTAAATAATATACCCTTCATTACATCTGAGACTCCATACCTATGCTTTAAGATTTGAATAATCCTAGCATGGTCTCTTAATTTCTTTATATCATAACCTTCACAAGTGGTTCTCTTCTCTCTATGAGGATAATATATACCAATAACAACCTCAGAACCTTGAGCAGGCCCAGAAGCATCAGCCATATCATCCAACTGAAGATATTGATAACCGCCATTTCTTCTATCCATAGATTTAATTTGTCTATTGGCCTGTTGAACTAAAGCTACCGTAAGATTACATAAATCTCTTAAGTTGATTAAATAATCAGCACAAGTATTGATTTCCGTTTTCTTATCTGATCCAACTAATAGCCTCATATGGTCAATAACGACAATTTTATACATATCTGGATTCTTAGGAACATAGATTTCCATACTTTCCTCTTCCATAAAAGTTCCAAAGTTGCCTGCCCATTCTCTAACTACATTATAAACTCTAACTGCATTAACAGCTTTGTCATAAATAGTTAAATGTTGAACAACTCTTTCCAACCAAGCCTTAGCCTTACATATTAATTCAAATTTATCATCATCCAAAATACCTCCTAAAGATAAAATTTCTTTATAAGATATTTGAACATGGAATTGATCTGAAATAAATAAACTTAATAACTTAGCCAGTAATACTTCTGGACTCATTTCCAAGGAAAAATATAATATCTTCACTGGAATATTTGGATTTTCTAATGCGAACTGTAAAGGTTTATATACATGAGTAAATAATGTATAAGTAGTCTTTCCTGCTCCAGAATCTCCAAATATAGTAGTCATAAACCCCTTTTGTATCCCGTATGTATATTTATCTAAATCTGGAAGACCAGTAGGAATACCTATATTCTTACCTTCTCTTCCTGCCTCTATTCTTTTATATAATGAATCTATTACTCCCATTAGATAAGAATACTAGATTGATAAGTTCCTAACCCCTCTTGTATAGCCTTTTGAATCTCTCTCCACTTCTCATTAATAACAAAAGTAGCTATACTATAATTAATTAAATTGTTCTCCTTAGCATACTCTAATAACTTAATTATCTGAGTATGAGTTTCAGGATTCCATTTAATTGTTTTTCCATAAAAGAAAAAGAAGTCGTCCATAGAACCAAAGTGATTTCCTGTAGTGATATTTCTAGCACCAACAGGCTGTCCATTTATATAAATGAATGTTGGATATGTTAAGAATAATTCTTTCCCCAATTCACCAGAGTGCTTTAAGAAGCTCTTGATAAAATTGGCTGTGAAAGGTATGTCTGGATAAGATTTCCCATCTTCTCCTTTTACGAAATTAAATTGGAGATCATCTATATCTAAATGATCATTCTTCTTAACCTTAAATTTCTTTAAGATTCCTTTATTTTGTAGAGATTCTATTATATCTAACTTTAATCCACCAACTATTTTAGAATATTGTTCTAAAGGTTGTACTCTACTTTCTGGATAGTTAGCGAGGAATAACAACTTTATGATCCACCATTCCTCAGCAGTGAGACCATATTGTGTCAATAGATTTAATTCCTTATCTATTGCAATAGAGATTTTTTCCATGAATGTTTAAATTTATATTGTTAGACAATACAACTTAAACAACTGCAGTTAATTCTAGGGTATTAGATGATATGCAGATGGAAAATTAGTTGCTAATTAATCATTTTTTGTTCTACACTTTTTACATTGAGTTGTGATCCAACCTCTCCCTTCTGTAGTTACATCAATTGGAGAACCACATAGTTCACAGACTTTATAAGATAACTCCTCAGCCTCATCTGTCATATCATAAAACTCTTTAGGAGCATTAGATATATAGAATCTTAAGCCTCCGAATTTTTCTTTAATCTGATCAATGCGAATTTGTTCGTTTTCTGGTTTGTTTTTATTATATTTGGTAATTTTCATATAGATAGGAAGTATAAGTCCATACCACCCATATCCACACTCAATGCCAAATAATTCAAAAGGATATTTTATTCTTCTATCCTCTTTTTCAACTTCATCTCTTAATTCTTTTAAGAACTCAACTAAAGATTCTTTAGTTTCCTTTTCTAGAGATCCTACATCTAAAATCTTGTCTAGTTTTTCTAATAGTAACATCTTTTTTTATTTTTGAAATTTACCTCTTCTATTCCATTCTATCTCATCACCAAGTACATTAGCTACTAGGTTTTGTATAAACTCATCAGGACTCTTCTCATGATTAACTAAATAGTTAAGAGCTCTTAGTCCTATAACCTGCATAGTTTTAATTTCCTCTTGGTTCTTGATAATTAGGTCTAGTTTATTTGAAAGTTCTTCCATACTTAATATAAATCTTCGGAAAATAATGGCAAATAGATGTCTTTAAATTTAATTTCTGAATCTGAATAGCCATCATTATCTAGTAAAACATTTATACAGTGAATCTCAATATCTGGAGCATCTTTTTTAAATACTCTTTTAGTATATTGACCAGCTTCATAGGCTATTTTCATCCCTTCATATCTATCTACAAATCTTCCTTTAGATGTATAAAATCCTTGGTCTTTAGGTTTCATAGATATTTCCTCTTTAAATCTTTGATAAATATCATGGTGCCTATATCCAATTTCTATATCACAGATGTCATTAGTACCTTCCCAATAAGGACTTCCATTAGTAGAGAATCTTTTGGATTTTCTTCTTACAGCTGCACATAGAATATATTCCTTAGTATTATCCATAATCAATAATTATTTAACATTATAGGTCCTTCAATTCTTTCTTCAAGAATTTCCTCACCGTCTAACAATCTATCTAACATCTTTTCTGTAATAGTTATATAATCATTCTCTTTTGTACTTCTTCTAAACCATTCTTCTTCAACAGTATTCTTCAATACAAAAGTAAAAGCTTCTGGAATAATTCCATCCTTTCTCTTAGATAACAATCTTCCAATCTTCTGCTCTTTTACATCAAAAGATGAATTATTACATAACATCAATGCTAGATTACATCCATTCAACTCCATTCCTAAGGTAATCCCATTCACAGCTGATAAAACTCCAGAAACACAATTTTGAAAATCTGACAATTCTCTAATTTTTTCCTTATTACTCATATTAGAGTTATAATAAAAACCCTGAAATTTACGTGAAATTTCAATTGTGGGAGAGAATATTATAGTTTTCGATGTCTTCCTTTTCTCCAAAATTTTCTTAGCTAATTGGGTCTTTTTTGGATGGGACTGTATGAACTCTATTCTTGCTTTCAATTCTCTGTTAAATCCAAATGTACAAGCATCTGTTATCTTTGGATTACATTTTTTGAAATCAGTAATAGTTCTTCTTACATCCTTACTTTTAACACATGACATAGCCAAATTGAAATCTTGATTAAAGAAATTAAAGTACTTTTGAAATTTCTCATCATGCTCCTTATATTTATCTATATCCTCAACATCAATGATTAATTTATATTCTTTATACTCATTAATCCATCCATTCTTAATTGCCTCTTCTTTAGATACTTTATCTATAACAGGACAAATAACAGATAATTTTAGATGCCTATTATCTGATCTCTCTAAGGTTGCAGTTAATCCTAGTAATAATTTAAATTGTATTGAATATAATTTAATATTTACTTCAGATACAGATTTATGAATCTCATCTACTATCAATAAATCACATGATTTTATATTTTTAATTACATAATCATATGTATAAGCTTTACATTTACCATAAAACCCCTTATCTAATAATAGATTGAACCATTGATATTGTAAAGCTTGAGTAGGAACCGCTATTATAACATTCTTACTTGGATTAGCATTTAAGAATCTTCTAATAACTTCTAAAGCTAATAGACTTTTTCCCATACGTGTAGGCCACTCTACTAAACCTCTTCCTTTATTAGCTTTCCATTTATCAATTACTTCTAGTATTTTCTCAGACTTTTCCATATTAAGAACCTTCTTTTTTATCAAACTCTCTTAGTCTATGGTAAACTAAGTCTGAACATCCTTTTAATACATTTAAAGAACTTTCTTTAATTGACTCATTCTTGGATCTTTCATATATTTTACATAAACCATCAATCCAATTTTGAGCCTCTTCAAGCTGTTTCCTGTTTTCACAGGATAATATTACTTTATAGACTTTATCTTTTGCTTCTATTTGTTTATCTAAATCCTTCATAAGTTATTTATTCATGTATCCAATGATCGGAAACTACTACATCCGCATCTAGCTTCACAGTAGTACAAAATACATCTCCGGCTTTCTTCATACAGGTAACTAATAATTTAGCTATCTTATCTGCAATTTCTGCTGGAGCCTCTAGATTTGCCTCATCATGAACTGGAATACAATATTTAACAGTAAATAGGAGATTTGCTTTCTTTAGAGAATTAAATAGTTTAATAGAGAATAATTTAAAACACATAGCACCAGTACCTTGTATTCTATAATTAATAGACTGCTTCTCAGAAGCTGCCTTTCTTTTAAAATACTTCTTAACACTATATACTGTGCTATTATCAGTATCCCCCATTGCTTTCAATTCCCTATATTGTTGCCAAAATTCTTGTGTGAATGTAGAAGCAGTTTTTATTAATTCAGCATAGTCATAAATATATGCTTTATGCCTAGTAACTGGATTCAATAATATATAACCTTTCTCCATTACATCCTTTCTACAAAAATCTTGATATAATTTTAAGCCTGGAAAACCCTTCATGTAATCCTCATAAATTCTTTCTCCCTCTTTCTTAGTAAGACCTAAATTTTGGGCTATAGTATTTCCATCTCCTCCGTAATTTACACCAAATTCAACACGTTTACCTTTGGCTCTAAAATCATGAGCTTTAGCCTTTATATCTTTCACTTCAATTCCTTCTAGTTCTTTAGGAAAAGCCATTTTAGCAGCCAAAGAATGAATATCTCCATCACCATTTAAAAATATATCAATCATTGCCGGATCTTGAGAAACATTAGCAATAATTACAGACTCTTGAGACTTATAATCTGCAGAAATCCACAAATTTCCAGGTTCTGCAATAAAACATGCTCTGGTTTCTTCATCACTAGGAAGATTCTGTAGATTTAAATACTCTTCTCCAGTTTGTCTGTTCTTACCACCACATGATAATCTGGCAGTATCCATTAATTGATTAAATTGAGTATGGATTCTTCCAGTTATTGGGTTGATTTGTTTCAAAAAGTTTTCTCCATAAGTACTAACCACTTTTTGATTAGCTCTATAGTTTAGATACACTTGAGCTATAGGAGAAATTGACTTTTGAGGTTCTATGATTTTGGCATCAATAGATTTCTTAGACTTACCTGTTTCTTTATCAAAGGTTTTTAGATTAAATCCTAGTAGTTCGAATAGAGGAATTACTTGTTTAGCTGAATTCCAGTTAATGTTGCATTTAGGAGTAGTATCAAATCCTGAGAAGAGGTCTCCTTGAAGATTGATAGAAACAAATTTATAAGGAACTTCATATATATAATAAACTTCCCCGTTATTCACAATTCTATCTACATTTGAAGCTTCATTAGGAATTGTGGAAACTTCTTCGTATTCCTTCATCCTATCTTGAATCTTTAAATACTTCTTAACCCAATACTCTTTAGATCCCTTATTCTTTACATAATACTCTGCAACCCAATCATTAAGCTCTTTTTCAGCTTTAAGTAATCTCTCTTTGTCTTTAGCCATTTTAGCTTTCCACTTATCCACGTCTAATTTAACCCCACAATATTCAATGTAAGCTAAAACTTTAACAAATTCATTTTCAAATCTAATTGCTTCTAATAGATCAGCTTTCTCTAGTTTAATTAATTGTAACTTTCTAATATCAGGGAGATATTTAACATCATTACAACCATAAACTACTACTTCATCAGTAAGACCTACATTTATAATCTTACCTCTGACAGTCTTATCCATTACAACATTTAAATAATTCATGGCGGCATCTTTAAGACCCATGCCATGCATACCAGGAGGATAACCTAACCAAAGTAACTTTTCAGCTAAATAACCATCAAATACATTATTAATCAATATTCTTTGATGATAGAAAAACTTTAAGTCAAATTTTGCATTCCATAAAATAAAAATTCTATCAGATTCAAGATAATCTTTATACAGCCTAATATCAACTGTAGTACAATCAATCATAACTTGATTTTCATAATCACCTATCTGAACTGATAAAAGTTTTTTTGTATAAACATCGAATCCTTCAGTCTCAGTATCTAGACCAACTATTCTCATTGGTTCTAGGATCTTTAAGGATTCTTCTACTGAAATAACTTTGTAATTATCTGAATTAAATAAAGAATTCTGATTACTTACAAAATATCTCATTTATATTACTGAATAGTAAACTTTTTTACTTTAGCAACTTTCTTAATCTGAGATTCTAAAGTTTCCCATCTTTCAATGTGATCTCTGACATTTCTTTCAAGATCAAGCAATAATTTATATCTCAAGATTTCTAATTGCTCAGTAGTTAAATCTTTGATTTTAGATGGCCGTAGGATTAACATTAATCTTAACTCTTCTACTGTTAATCCTCTAGAATTTTGTTTAAGAACTTGATAATCCTTCAATTTTAAATATTGTCTTGCAACTTCCAATCTAGGAGTTTTAGAGTTAATTCCATTCTTTAAAGCAAATGTTTTTAACTTTTGAACATCATCTCTATCAAACCAAACTCCTCTTTTTAACAAGAAAGATTTAGTTAAATGAGAATTATCAAAAACTCCTAATCTGTCATTACAAGCGTCTAAAATCAATTGAAGATTAATCTTATTATATTTAGTAGAAATATCATATTCATAATATTGTCCAAATGTAGACACCTCTGGATTAATTTCTACCCCATTCTCTTTATTCTTATCAATAAATTCAATTATGGCTTCATTAAGAGCATATCTAGTAAAATTCTTATTAGCCTGTTGCATTTCTCTTAACAATAGTTCTGCCCCAATTTTATCCTTTTGGGATTTAATCAATGCTAAGACATTATATCGTCCAGGACTTAACTTATCATTATTCCTTAACATACTCTCACAATGATCATAAAATTCCTGTAATTGTTCTTGAGAACAATCCATTAATTTGACCTCATCCTGAGCATTTCCATTATCTCTATCCTTAGGATACCTCCATACAAATGTATTCACATCATTTTCTTTTTCTCTCAACGCTTCTTTTAGTTTATCTCCTATAACTGCTGCCATAATTAAATAATTTAAACAATAACTTTAATCTTAAAATCATTATCTGTCTCCCTTTTAATGATTTCACTACTATCCTTTATAAATTTAACAAAAGCAATATGGGTATAATTATATGGAACAAATCTTTCTTCATCGTTTTCTCCTACTTTACAATACCACTTAGTTATTCCAGCTAAAATAAGATAATAGGTTAGATACCCAGTATCCCCTATATTAATTTCTGACTGTATCCAATTTGGGTATTTAGTTACCATAAGATATTCCCCAGTATCAAGATCAACAAAAACATAAGTAGTATAATATCCATCCTCTTTTTCTAATAATTGTACTCTACTTGTACAAGGGAGAGGAGTAGACTTAAGTACTTCATCATCAATCATTAAAATGATAATGTGTTTTCAATGATTGTTGTTGCTTTGTTAAATAAACTAATATCTCATCAATCTCCATAGGACGATACCAAACAGGCCAACTGATTTCAATTTGGGCAACATCATGATCTTTTAAATTACCATGAGTATGGCCAAATATCTGAAATCCACCTTTTTGTTTCTTCCACCAATCTAACATAGGATAATGACAAAGTTGAAAGGTAAACTTTCCTTCATCAGTATTATCTAAACTATATTCAATGACTTGCAGAGGAGAACAAACTTTTTTAAATACCTTATTCTCCACATAAAAGTTCACTGCTTTATCTGTATCATGATTACCTTGTATAAAATAAATATCACCTTTTAATTCTTTTAATAAACTCAATACTGTGTTACTTTTTTCATACAAGGTAATATCCCCTAACAGGAATATAATATCATTCTCGGAAACTATATTATTCCAAGTTTCTACTATATCCCTGTTCATCTCCTCAATAGTATCATAAGGTCTATTATCATAGGATAATATATTCTTATGACAAAAGTGCAAATCTGAAGTAAAATAAATCTTCCGATTTTCCTCTTTCTTAAATTTTAATATCACTCTTCTGAAATGTTTATTATAAGAGTTTTATCATCAGTTATTAAATCCCTTGATAGTTCTACTCCATTTATAAGAAAATATTTTTTAGATCTATTATCTATTAGAATTATTTCACTTTCTCCTTCTTCATCAGTAAGATTCATTAGAATATCTAATAAATTCCTAGCTTTTAAATATTCCCTAGTCCCCATTTTCTTGATTAAAAGTTAAGAAAATACAGTTAGGTTCTCCATTTTTGAGGCCCTCTTCTGATTGAGTAGTAACACACTGAATATCAAAATCTTCTTTAAAATTTGTAATCTTTATTTTATCTTTATCTGTAAAACCCTCTTTTTCTTTAAGGTAATTGATTTCTAATAAAAGTTCTCCAATTAACAATTTAATGCTTAGTTTTTAAATGTGAATAGATTAATTTAACTTTTCCCTCTAAATCTTCTAGAGATCCATCATTCTCGATGATATAATCAAAATTGTTATAATTATCAAGATCTGTTTCAGAAGGATGATTAGAAATATCCTTAGGAGATTCATTATGAGGTCTATTAACTCTTATTAAAATTCCTCCTCTGGATTTAATAGCTTCTGCTTCATTTAAATACCTCACATCAGTAATTAGTATTATTTCTTCTTTTGATGTAGAAGGTAAGGAATTGAGTAATAAGTTTACCCAAAAATCCTCTCCATACTCATTTCTGAATTTGGTTCCAAAGAATTGTAAGGCTTCTCTATAGGTAACTACACTATACTCTTTAAAAATATCATTATAAAAGATTTTGTTACTAGGAACTACATGAGTAATTATCCCATTTTGAGAGATCTTAGTAAAATCAGGAATTGTTTTAGATTTAAATTCTTGAGAATCCAAATCTTCTTTATGACACCCAACTATTGCTGCAACTATTGCTTTTAATTTATCAGCAAAAGAACGTCTATAAAGAGCATGAAATTTTCCTCCACAACCATTTTCCCAAAAATCATTTACAATTATATCACCTATAGTATCTTTGCCAGATTTGATCTTGCCGCTAATACCTATTAACATAATATTGTACTTTCATTATTAACTATTAGAACTATATTAAAATTAGTTATATCTAAAGTTATATCTACTCTTTTACTTCCACAATCACAAAATGTAATTGAAGAATTTTCAGGAGATCTATCAGGATAAGATCCAGTAGTAACTTTCATTGAAGGAGTATGCCCAACAAATTGTCTATAACCTAAAAGATATCTATTGAAAGTTTCTCTCATATCTGCCCACAATGGACCACCTTCTGGAGAGCAACCTCCTCTTAATCTACTGATAGACATAACTTTATCTAACATAGTATAAGAATCAAATGAATTATTAATTACTTCTTCTAAATTATCTAACTGAAAGTCTTTAAACTTCTTCCAATCCTCTTCACTAATTGTCTTCCAATGTTCTTCATTTATCCAATAGTAATTATCCTTTATCCAATTCTTAGAAAATCCAGCATGAGAAAATAACAATTTCTGTTGAGGGAAAGGACACAAAGGTAATGAAATATTTATTAACTTACAAATTTGGAATAAGTTTTTATTTTCAAAGAGAAGAATGCCTAAGGAATCTTTCATAGTAGGTCTGAAACCACTACAATATCCAGTATATGGATGAATATAATTAAATTCATGATTACCATATAAAAGAGTAACCTTATCCATATATTCTTTTTTGAAACTTATTATTTCTTCTAAGTTTTTAAATATCACTTCATTCTTAGCATCCCAATCATCAACATAATCACCTAAGAAAATGCAGTGATCCAATTCATCAATATCCTTAATTTCTTCTTTCCACCAATCGGATCCATGAAGATCTGGAATAATTCTAATTCTCATTCTTTTCTAACTTTGAAATAATGTATTCAGATTTAAGTCCATAGTTTAATCTAACCATAGATAGGTGCTTATCTGCCTCTTTTTTAGATATATACCAAGGCAACCAATGCTTTCTAATTAGTTTGTTACAATACTCATACCAAACTCTTTCCTGAGAAGGAGTTTTAAAGGTATAATATTCAAACCATTTGAGACCATTGATAATTCCATTTTCTTCTGTATTGATGTCCTCCAATACCTTCCCATACGGTCTAAGCTCAGAATCTATAATACATTTAAGAAGTTTTTCTGGACTATATACTTTGTTAGGTTTAAACTTTCTCTTTTTTAATTTAAATTTCTTCATAGATTAAATTTTATTAATCATCATCTTCATCATCAGTCTTCTCAGTATTTATAATATCTCTTTGAGTATCAGTAGCATACTCTCTATTATTATAATAACTAAGAATAGTGTCTTGTTTGGTTAACCAATCAGTATCATCTTCAGTAATGGCTTGTATATGTCTAGAGATATTCTCCTCTTCATGTTGTTCTCCCAACATTACTTCTTTCAACCACTGCTCAGTAGTGTAGTCTCCTTCTTTAATACATTGCTTAACAATACCATTAATCCATCCAGTAGTCTCAATCTCTAAACTTACTGTATTAGGAAAAGATTCTTCTAATTTAGTAATAACATGTTCAGATTTAATTGCATCCACTTTTGGATATTCAAATTCTACACCACATTGAGTTAATCTGTCAAACAACCAACTATGATGATTATATTCCTCAAAAGCTCTTAATTGATAATAATCAAATAATTTACACAATCCTCTTTGATAATAAAAATTAGCATAAGTTCTATAAACATTATGATTATATAACTCTCTACTAATTTGATCTATCATTAACTGTGCTACTTCGTTGCTTATAGTCTGCTCTCTTCTATTCATATTTAAAATTTAAATAAAATTCTGCTAAATCCTTAATAATCTCTTTATGATTAAATGCCCAATCATAGTTATCAATACTTTTAACCCTGATCCATTTAATATCATCTACTTCCTGATCTTCTGAATATCTAGATGTTAGTCCCTGATTAATCAGTTTACCTGTATCATCAAATTTAGTAAATCTAATTGTAACATTTTGTCTATTCTCCAAAGAGTCATTAATCTCTTCAAAGTTTAATTCATCTTCTCTTATAGATACTCCTGTTTCTTCAAAGATTTCTCTTGAGCAAGCCTCTGATAAAGTCTCGTCATAGTCTAAATATCCACAAGGACAATTCCAGCATCCTACATAATCAGGAGCACCCTCTCCTCTTTTATTAGCTAGTATATACCAATTATTTCCAAGTTTGGAGAATATAAATCCAGCTACTGCAATAGATCTAGAAATCCAATAGGTCTTTCCTTCTACTTCTACACTAAAGTTTTTCATATAAATAATTCCATTGAATATAATAATACTGATCAGCTGAGATGAAAGGAACTGGGTTAATCTTTCTAAATAGCATATCCCTAATCTTAGTTGAAGAAACTTCAAGATTAAATTCAGACTTAATATAAGTACAAGACTTACATTTTATAGATTTATGAAAATTCTGAACAAATCCTTCTCTATGAATTAAAAGAAAGTCATTTTCTTCTAATAACTTTTTGCCATGATACCAATTTTCTATTTCAGAAAATGTTTCATCTGAAGTTATTATATAGAACTCGTTTTCCGGTTCAAGAGATTTAATATGCTCTAATACTTCAAAAGTGTATGGAGGTCTGTGTAAAGTATTGGCAAGTCTTCCCTCAATAGCAGTTACTGTTACATCTTTAAATAATCCTTTGCAACCCTCTAAAGTGAGATTAAATCTACTATTAAACCCTGCTGAATATTCTTCTTTCCAAGGATTTTTATATGCAACTATAACCATTACAGATTCAACTTGTTTAGAGTTTAATGCTGAGGTAATCATTGATAAGTGCCCAATATGAAATGGATCAAATGACCCAAATAATAACCCTATTTTCATTTTATATTTCTAAAACTTTCTTTATAATCGAATCCTTTTCCCTCAATTTTCTGCTTGTTAGTCCTCGTATCTACTACTTTGGGCTCTTTCATGTATAATAGATAATTATAAATATTATTATATACTTCTTCCGCAGAAATAATTTTAGGAATAAAAGTATCTTTTAAAATTGGAAGTTTAGTACTTCTAAGAAGTTCACTTTTTCCTCTTTCAAAAGCTTTTTTAATTGATTTAATATCATCAAGATTATAATCTTTTAACCCTCTATAAAATGCTCCACTAATACAATAAGTGATCTCTGGTGGCATTAAAAGTACAGGACAAGATCCAATATTTACTTCTGATTCAAACTTCTTCACTAAAGTTGGAATGTTAGTTCCATCTAAATTATGTTGAACTTCTATTAAATATTGAACAAATCCTGTTTGAAGTAATACTTCATAAGAATATTCCTTTAAATTCCTGAACCTGTATAAAACATATGGGTCAGGGTTAAAAGGTTTATAAGTAGCAGGTACATCCCACACAAAATTCCTTCTGTCAAGTATTACATCTTCATCTATTCCATATTTTCCCTGGATATAGTCATAATAATCTTTATATTTACCTATTATCTTCATACTATTTCATTAAATATCTTCTTAAAATGTTCTTAGCTGTATAAGAATCTTCTTTGCCAGGTCTAATGAAAGCAATATCTATATCTGAATCTTTAGTCATGTTCTGATCAGCTTCTTCATATGAATCAAATCCTTTAGAGTTACAAGTAAATAAATACTTTGTTTCCTTAGCATTATAATAAACAGTCACTCTATCAGGATTAAAAGCTAATTCATCTAAATATTCTAAAGCCATGGAATCTACACCTTCACACTCTCCTAGTACAAATCTGGCATGTTTATCATGCTCTACAGCGTTTTTAATAATTGGAACATACCAATATTCAAATTCAGCTCTAGTTATGTCTCTATGTCCACTTATAAAATAAATCATATTTAATCACTTCCCATTTCTAATTGTTCTAATTCTTTTTTGAGTCTAAGTAGTTTTTCTTCTTCATATTTAATGATTATTTTTAAATTACTTATCCTAGATTCTCTAGGTGGAGGAGCCTCATAAGGAACATATATGATATTTAGCTTAGAGCACTCATTATTAAAAGCTTTTCCTACAGTTTTACAGAAATCCTCATTAAAGAGTCCCTCACACCCTAGGCAGCGGTCAACAGCACTTTCCGGCTTAACAATGTAAGTTTTTCCAAACAAAGAAATTGTATCTCCTATTTTGTGCATAGTTAAAACAAAATAAATTTCTTAAGATCTTCTCCTTCTGGAATAGGGCAATTCTCTCTCCAAGTAAATTCTTTAACCTTCCAAAGATAAAAATCTTCTTCTATTTGCTTTTGAGTAATTCCAAGATTACCTGAATGCTTTAGAACTAAAGAAGAGTGTTCAAACATATTTGGAATATCTTCTTCACACATCCACTTATTTACTATAAGAAATTTGTCTAAATCCTTTTTCGTATGAAGAGTTAAAGTTATTCCTGTAATTCCATAAGAGACACATGTTCTAAAACTTGAATAATCAGGAACAGAGGTATATAAATATACTTTTTTACCTATCCCTCGTAACATCATAACAAGTCCAGTAGTTACACCAAAATTCAATAGAGGCTCTCCACCAGTAATGCTGACTTCATCATATTGATCAAAACTATTAACATTTTCCAGAGAATCTAAATCAAAATTTTTATTACAACATAAAGAACAGTTATTAGGGCACTTTGTTGTTATTAACAATCTAAGTTTCTTATTCATATTTATCCCTAGTTATACAAATTGGAAGATTTTTTCTTTTGAATTCTGATTTAACATGCCTATCAATTACCTTAATGATAACTTTTGGCTCTATATAAAGCATTTCTTGATTATCCAAGAATTCCTTAGCCTTCTCCCTCAAAGTCATTCCTGCAAGCTGTTTTGGATATAAGTATTGAAAAGCTTCGAATTCCTGTAAAATATCATCAACTTCCGAATAAGATTTAGCTCCTATTTGTTCTAAATCTGAATTACTAATTCCAAGACCATCAGTTGGAGTAAGTCTAATAGATTGATGAATGGCATTTTCTCTTTCACAGCACCCCACAAAATATTCTTCTTCTGCTCCTTCTGCTTCTGTACCATACCAAGTCTCTAATTGTTTAGCTAATTCATATACCTCAGTCTTCCATAATCCAAATAAAGGATTAAAATCTCCAACATCACCATGTAAAGTCCAGAATCCTAACTGATATTCTGTTTGATTGTCAGTAGATATTACTATTCCATTATGAGTTGATGCTAAGTTATAAAGATAAATCATCCTAAGTCTAGCTTGAATATTTCCATTAGCTATTTTAGATATAGATCCCTCTCCCTCAAAGTATTCTATAGTTTGCAGTACTTTAGTATATAATAAGCTTTCATCAAGATTGCATACTTTAAAATCAGTACAAAATGCCTCTCCAACTAACTTAGATACATTAAATTCATCATCCTTGTTCTTAATTGGAAGACTTCTTCCAATCAATGGAATACCAGTGCATTTACTAACTTCAGAACAAATCGCAGCAGTAACAGTAGAATCAATACCGCCACTAATGCCCAGAACCATAGCTTGTAAATTATGGTCTTCAAGATATTTCTTAGTTTCATTTACTAAAGTATCAAATACTTTTGAGTAATTTAAATTAGTTGTCATATACTTCATTATTAAAAAGTGAAACGGCCTCAAAAAGTAAGGAAACAAAGTCTAATTTACTTTTGTAATATCTACAATATGTATCTGCACTATTTAAGAAGTGCCACCCATCATCCTCTCCCAAAGTGAGAATTTGATATTTATTTCCGTAACGCCTATCTAGGTAAGTCATTATACAAATTCCTCCTCCGCTATCTAAAGCGTAACATCTTATAGACTCTTTATCTCTGTAAATCCGACTTATAGGAAAATTTTCATAAACTCCACATTGTCCTCCACATTCTTTCCAAATTTCACTCATGTCTCGTTCAATGGTTTTTTCTAACTCCTCATCATAAATACTAAAATTACTCATATTTATTCTTTATGAAATAATCTAAATCCGGAGTAATAACTGACTCTACACCATCATACTCATCAATTCTGAAATAATTTCCAGAAACTTCTTCTACTTCTAATTCTGAGTATTTTCCGTTAGCTTTTTCTCCTAAAACTTCTACACATTTTACTAATAGGGGATGAGTTCTATTAAAATGATCATTTAAATCACAATAAACTCCTCCAGATAGAAGATCATTTTTATCTTTGTTAAGACTTCTCTGAATTTGACTCTTAAAAGGCTTTTCTATCCCATTAGCTAATAACCACTCTCCTGCCTTTTCAGATAACCCAAATCCTCCATAACAAGTATTTATTACTATTTTCATATCAAAATCCAATTTTCTTTTTATCTTTTACTCCATTATCAGCTGGATTATAAATTTCAGCTAAACTATATTTACAATTAGAATCTAAATCTACTCCTATAGACTCAGCTAAGGCTAAAGCCTTTTCTCTACATAAAGGTTTAAATTCATACTGAATCTTCAATCTACCTTTTCTCTTAATAGCTCCATCTAATTTAGATAATGGACAATTAAAAGTGCAGATAAATTTAATCTTTAGGGAATCTCCCAATAATCCATCCGAAATATTTAGCAATGTAGATATTCTAGTATTACCTGTAGTTACTCTATCCATTAATAAAGCTTCGCAATCTTCTAAGATAAATATACTGTCTTTGTTATCTATTAAGAAATCTATAAATGAAGCATCACATATATGAGTAAATAAAGATTGATCCAAATATACAAAAGATTGATCTGTGGCATAAATAAGATGTCTTATATATGAAGTTTTCCCACATCCTGGGGCGCCATACAAAATGGCCAATCCAGAACTATCTGAATTAATGAAGTTCATTATCTCATCATTAGGAAGATCATCATTATAATTTTTAGACAAATCTATATTCATATTTTCAGCCTCAAGCCACTTATGTCCAAAATTTAACCCCTTCATTAAAGCATATTTAAAATGTCTTACTTCTTTTTCAGGAGTAAACGATATACACTTAAACATTTCTAAGTAATCCCCTCCGTGGCAGATTTCTAAATTTTGAGAACCTACTTCTCCATCTTTATTTTTATCTATTTCAAATATAAAGACAGCTGGGTATTCAATAGTGTAGGAGCTAATAAGCTCTCTACTAACATATACCTGCCCATCTTCCTTTGAATAAATATAATTATTTAAGATGTAGAAGTCTTTAATAAGTTCTTTTAAATTTTTAAGAGTTTCATAACAGTCTACATTATAAAAATGTCTATGTGCTGAAACAAAGACTTTTTCATAAATGTACATGAGAATAGTATGTTCATAGTTGAAATAAATATCACCATGAATAGTTACATATTTTAAGGCTTCTCTATATTTAGCTTCTGTCTTACTCATCATAATGTTGACTTATTATCATTTGTGCTAACGCTACTTCTTCTGGATCACCTATATGTTTTCCTTCTACATCAGATAGTTTAATACATTTCTTCACAGGTTGTTTACTATTCATCTGACAAGAAACTAATTTCATTACGATATTAGAAGGCTTAACTCCCTCTAAATCGCAAGTTAAATTAGTTCCAATTCCGAATGAACATTTAATCCTTCCCTTACAGCAATTAAATATATCAACTGCTTTCTTGAAATCTAATGAATCCGAGAATACAATAGTTTTAGTAAGAGGATCTACATTTAATTCTCTATACCTATCAATACATTTATTAATAAACTGAAATGGATCTCCAGAATCTTGTCTTACTCCATCAAATAATCTTGCATGTTTCTTAGAGAAATTTCTAAAGAACACATCAGATGTGTAAGTATCAGATAAAGCAATTCCTAATTCTCCATCATATACATTAACCCAATTCTCTAAAGCTAAATAGTTAGCCTGATCATATCCATACATAGCACCATGAAACATCACCCACTCATGAGGAAAAGTTCCAATCATTTTAATATCTCTTAGATAAGCTATATAACAATTGGATGTTCCAACAAAATTCTGAGGACAGTCATGTAATAGTTTATCAATCACTTCTGACTGAACTTCAAAATTAAATCTTCTTCTAGTTCCGAAATCGGCGACTTTGAATTCATATGGAAGGTTGTGTACTTTATTACTAGTTCTAGTATATAAATCATCTATATTCCATTTGTCTTCTCTATGCTGAGTTCTACTAACTATTGCAAGAATTGGAATCTCCCAAAAAGTTACTTTATATAAATAATCTGTAACCTTTATATGAAGATGGCTTTCTTCGTCTAAGGAAATAGATAAATTCTTACAATTGAATTTAAATGATTGCAACCATTCAAAATAATAATCTGGAATAAAGTAACATCTATCTTGCATAAATCTTTTCTCATTATCACTTAATTTAAGTGTAGAAAGATTTGCAAGTTCATAACTTATATAATCCAGATCATTTTCTGTATAGTGAGATTTATTCCTATCTACAAATTCAAATGTTCCAATTGCATCTGGGAATAATCTCATGTAAGCATATGATACAGAGAATTTATATAGATCTGTATCTAAAATTGATTTAATCTCCATTTTGTTTATCTAATAATTTATTAAATACATTATATACTGCATCTTCAATATCCTGTGCAAATAATGAATCTTTTAAAGTAATAGTAGCTCCTTCATACCACTTGACTCTAACTTTATATAGTTCTGAGATTAAAGAATCCCTTAAATTGATTAACTCTCTATAACTATATTTATTAGAATAAAATGGACAATCTTCGTCAACAGGTTTATTAATAGAAACTAATCTATTTAATTTAGTGCAAAAGTGTCCAGTTGTATTACAGTTAGGACTATCTATACATACATTAACACTTCTGCAATATTCACATTCAGCTACACAATTCATTTATCACTTGTATTCCTTTTTCTCTAATAAATTCCTTAAGAGTAGTTCCATCATCAATAGATACTACTAAATCTTCAAGAACATAAATATCCTCATTACTAATAATTCCTTTGAAATTGTTTAATAAATTAGATATAGTTTCCTTTACACAATAATCTCCTGCAACTCCACAAACCTCTATTGAGTGTTCCTCTTTATTAGATAATAAAAGAAGTTTAAAAAGACTAATTGTATGTGTACTTCCAAAAGCCCCAAATTCCTCTTGATGAGCCCATCCTCCTTTGGAAATTATTGTATATTTATCTCTATAATGATCTATAATACTTAATATATTATTATCATAAGAAGCTCCTAAACTTCCTTCTACACAATGAGTAGGAAATTGTCCTCCAAATTGGGCAAAGCTACAATGATTAATTGGATGATTATCCATAGTGATAAATACTCTATCAAAATCTTTGTGATATATTGCATAATCACTAATAGACTCTGTCAAATGATCATTCTCTACATATAAAGATCCATTTTCATCAAGAAAATCATATTGTGGATCTACTATAATTAATATTTTCATTTTTGCATTCTATAATAATCGTAAATAATATCCTTGTTCTTCCTTATAAATAAATTTGCAATATATTCATTTGGAAACGCAAGGAGAAAATTATGAGAACTTTTATATTTGTCTACATATAAACTTCCTCTAGATGGATGAATACAATATTTTATTTGTGAATCATTTAGCCAATCAGGTCTATATTCAACTACTCTATTAAAATAAAGCATTAAGTGTTCTAATTTGTATGTGGCTACAATAGATTTGCTATATTTACCATCAATATCTGAACAGGGAGTCACTTTAAGATACTCATCCCAAGATAAAGCAGCTAAATCTCCAACTTCAACACCAGTTTCCAAAGCCTCCTGAAGAGCTATATCTCCCTTGAATAAACTCTTTCTTAAAAAATCCAAAATTATACTATTCATAAGCTCTTAATAAATTTCTTTTTAATTCCATAATTATCATCTACTTCCTCATAACCCATTCCTCTAATCCAGCTCATGGGAGCTGAAATTAGAGTTAGGGATTTTACAAGATCTCCTTGAATAACATTCTGTTCTTTAATAAACTCTTTACTTTGGAGAAAGATAGTGTCTTCTAAACAGATTGTAAATCTATCTATAGTTCTATAACAAGTAGCTTCATATATAAAAAGATCTTTAGAATTACATTTTATAACGCTACGATCTTTTTTATATAACATTGTTACTTAGTTAAAAGTTTAGGAAATTGATCTTCACCTGTAAAGCCACTGAATTTAGATGCTTTAGCCTCTTTCAGAGCAAGCTCAGCCTTCTTAATATTCTCTTCTTTTTGTGCTTGGAAATCTCTCTTAGCTAACCACAAGTTGGGATTTTTATCATATTCTGCTTTACGTTTAGCATAAGATGGAATAAACATTGCAGGATTTTCAATGAAGAATTTTGCAAATGAATCTAACATTGCACTAATAGTGTCATAATTAAGAGTAAACTTATTATATGCACATACTGTTTCAAATGGTTTATTCATCGCATAAGATTTGGCTATAGACTTTCCTACTTCTTCAGAAAATACATCTCCATGATTTCTCACTGCAATTCCAAAATTTACGCTCTTAAAAGCAAACTCATCCTTTTCTTTAACTGGTTCATGAAAACCCAGAGCATCTACAATCACCCTTCTAGTTTCATAATAAACCTCTTTACTAATACCACAGATAACAAATTCTCTTTTCTCTCCTGTAAAATCAGTAAACTCACCAATTACATACTGATCTCTAATTTTTGATTCCTTATTTTTCATAGTTAATTATTTATTTTTGTTAAAATTAAGTTCCATAATTCTTCACTAGCTTTCACTGTAAAATCAGAGTCAGCAAATCCTAATATAATATCTTTTAAATCTGAGGAATAATAAGCTCTCTTAACTTCATCTAATTTAAATACAAAAGGAACATACTTGTACTCTTCTTTTAATTTAGGAGTACTAGCCATACCCATAGTATCCTCTTCTTTATCTCTTTGCCTTTGGTTTTCCTCAAGCTCTTTAAAATTTGCTAAAACTTTTACTTCAGCTAACATTAGTTAATATCAATTAAATTAAGATAAAATTCTTTACTAGTTAAATGTTTAATATCCTTTATTAAACTTGGCATTTTAGGTGTTTCAATAACCTCAAATAACTCACTATCCATCTCATCACAAATCATTGATAAATACCAACCATTAGCAACAATTACAAGATCTTGAGGTAATTCAGACTTCTTTTCATAATCAGTATACTTAGCAACTTCTTCAAATTGCTTCCACACAGTTCTGAAATCTTCACTTCCACACCATAAAATGTCTTTTGTAGATAATTCATAAGCATCTAGGACACTATAAATTTCTTCTAATAAATTATAACTTTTCATATTTTTATCAAATCAGTAAGATATTTGGACACCTTAAAATATTCTTTAAAATACTCTTTTATAGTAACTGCCTCTGGAAATTTCTTATCAGTTAAGATGTGAGTAAGCTTCTTCAAAAGAACATCCATATGAAAATCATATCCTACTATATCCCAATCTTCTCTTTCAGAGGATTTACCTTTACTAATTATCTTTTTAACATATAAACTATATCTACCAGGTGCTCCTCCCTGATCAATTCTAAAGTTTTCTTCTAGAATGATGGTTTTAGAGGAGACCTTTTCTTCTTCTTCTGTGTTATTTAATTTTTTAGAAGTCGCCATCAAGCATTAAATACTTTTTGTACAAATCAAAGAACATAAACCCAAACAATCTGGCAGTTCCATCATTTTCAAATAAAAGCCGGCCGCCGACAGTGGCAAAGGCA